>ERZ827363.427-NODE-427-length-46130-cov-3.778904_pt1 | contig 46130 bp, 39 predicted proteins | sample MGYA00519776_ERZ827363 | MGnify/ENA primary metagenome ERZ827363 (study PRJEB31778, sample SAMEA3449288) | human gut metagenome | biome: human gut; feature: human-associated habitat; material: faeces | place: United Kingdom | collected 2010/2012 ... | reverse complement strand
AAGGACGATCTTCCTTCCAAACGGAAAGGATTTTTAGAGATTGTTATACATCTCGTCATAGGCTTCGTTCGCACTCAAAACGCCTTTTGCCTCAAATCCACAGTCATTTAAATAGGTGCAGACCGTCTGGTTTAAATTTTTATCATCATCCACTACAAGAATGTGTATCATTTTTCTGTTCCTTTCTGGTTTCTATCATTGTCCATTGATTACATCATAACATATATTATTTTGAATTTGTTTGAGTTTTGTTTCAGAATTGTTAATAGAAGAAAATCTGATCGTTTTCAATTATTTTAATAGCGCTTGCATAACGAAAAAATCCGCTTATAATAAAAGTCAAAAAGTTAAATAGGAGGAGAAGGATCAAATGACACCAAAAGCAAAATATTACGAAACACTCGCCAATACCATGATCAAAAATTTTGAAAAAAGAAGAATGGAGGCTTACTACTACCCGACCGCAAAAGAAGCCGTAGAGAAAGCACTTTCTTTCCTGCCATCCGGTGCAGTCGTGGCTCACGGCGGCTCCATGACACTAGAGGAAACCGGCATGATGGATGCACTGCGTTCAGCCGATATTGAGTTTTTAGACCGGGCTGTCTGTAAGACGCCGGAAGATTCCAGAAAAATATTCCACGACGCACTGATGGCTGACTACTATTTCATGAGCACCAACGCCATGACAATTGATGGAGAATTAGTCAATATCGACGGTAATGGAAACCGGGTCGCTGCTTTGATCTACGGTCCTGAAAATGTCATTATTCTTGCCGGAATGAACAAGGTTGCAAAGGACGTTGCAGAAGCTGTTGACCGTGTCCACTTAACTGCAACTCCTATGAACTGCGTACGTCTGAACAAGCAGACACCATGTGCTGTCACCGGAGTCTGTGCCGACTGCCTCTCTCCTGACTGCATCTGCAATCAGGTCGTTATTACTAGAAGAAGTGGCATTCAGGGAAGGATTAAAGTTATTTTAATTGGAGAGGAACTTGGCTACTAAAAGATGCAAAAGGCAATTTTTTATGGAGTATAACCACTCTTGTATCCATAAGAAGCAAAGGGACGCTTAAAAATACCCTCCTTACTGTTTTGTCCAGTAAAGAGGGTATCTTCATGCGTCCTTTTTTATTTACAGATATCCCCGTAGCACTCCGGTCTTCTGTCCCGGAAGATTCCCCAGGACAGACGGTTCTCCTGCATTTCATTTAAGTCGAACGTTGCAAGGATCACCTGTTCCGTCTTGCGGTCTGCCTCTGCCACAAGTTCTCCGGTCTGATCTGTGATAAAAGAGGATCCGTAAAATGTGAGTGCTGATCTCTGTCCGCCATTTTCTTCACATGGAACTACTTCTTCTGTTCCGATACGGTTTGCTGCGATCACCGGCATGAGGTTTGCTGCTGCATGTCCCTGCATCGCTCTTCTCCAGTGTGGCATGCTGTCACACTCTAAGATCGGTTCACTGCCGATCGCTGTCGGGTAAAAGAGCAGCTCTGCTCCTTTGACCGCCATGGCTCTTGCTGTCTCCGGGAACCACTGATCCCAGCAGATGCCAACTCCTATTTTTCCATACGTTGTATCAAACACTTGAAATCCGGTATCTCCCGGAACAAAGTAAAATTTTTCCTGATAATAATGGTCGTCCGGGATATGTGTCTTGCGGTATATGCCCAGATTACTTCCGTCTGCATCGATCACTGCAACAGTATTAAACAGGCGGTTCACATCTTTTTCATAAAAGCTGACCGGGATGACAACAGACAATTCCTTTGCCAGTGCAGAAAAATGTTTTACCGCATCATTTTCATTCACTTTTTTTGCAAATTCATAGTATTCATATCTGCGTTCCTGACAAAAATACTGTCTTTCAAAAAGCTCCGGCAAAAGGATGATCTGTGCTCCTTTTTCTGCCGCTTCCCGGACAAGTGCATCTGCCTTTGCGATATTTTCTACCACATTTGTGCTGCATTTCATCTGAACTGCGGCTACTGTGACGTTACGTTTTCTGCTCATAATATGCTGTCTCCCGCTTCTTAATATTTTCCATGCTTTTTCGTTCTATTCCTGTTTATTCTGAAATCCGGCATTTTTATCTTTCCATCTGTCTTGCAACGATACTTTATATGATTTCCTGCTATCCGTCATCTGCGTACTGGTATCTGCTGCGTGATGCAGTGGATATTGCCGCCGCCGATGATGATCTCCCTTGCAAAGATTGGCACGATCTCACGCTCCGGGAACAGCTTCTGCAATAAATCTGTTGCCAGAACATCATGCTCGTCTCCAAACTGCGGCACAAGGACAACTTTATTTCCAATATAAAAATTCACATAGCTTGCCGCTAACCGTTCTCCGGCTTCTCTTGTATCCTCGCCTTCTTCAAACACGTAACCTGCCAGCTCTTTTTCCGTAATGCAGACCGGTTTCTTCGGGATCAGCATTTTATGCACACGGATCTTTCTTCCTTTGGCATCTGTCTCCTGTTCAAGAACCTTAAGATCCTCTGCTGAAAGTACATACTGCGGATCACTCTCATCATCTGTCCATGCAAGGACAACCTCACCCGGTTTTGTAAATGCACAGACATTGTCTACATGTTCATTTGTTTCATCCTGATAGATTCCGTTTGGAAGCCAGATGATCTTCTTGGCACCAAGATATTCCTGCAATTTTGCTTCGATCTGCTCTTTCGTAAGTTCCGGATTTCTTCCCTTACTGAGCAGACAGGCTTCCGTTGCGATCACCGTTCCCTGTCCGTCTGAATGGATGGAACCGCCTTCCAGCACAAAAGGAGCCGCATCATAATAATCATAACCGGTCTGTTTACAAAATTCTTCTGCCACGTTATCATCCTTTTGCCAGTCCTGATAAAGACCATCATAGGTTCCACCCCAGGCATTAAAGCTCCAGTTGATCCCACGGACTTCTTTTCCATCCGTCACAAAGGTTGGTCCGACATCCCTCGCCCATGCATCATCTGTCGGAATTGTTAAAATTTCTACATTCTCACACAATAACTCTCTTGCCACTGCTTCCGTTTCCGGTTCTGTCAGCATATATACTTTTTCTGTCTCTGCCAGCTTGTTGGCAATCTCTGCAAATACTTTTCCGGCTTCTTTTGCCTCATATGGCCAGGAACCCGGACGTTTCGGCCAGATTAAGATCACACCATCCTGCGGTTCAAATTCCCCCGGCATATAAAATCCATCCTGATGCGGAGTTCTGTTTTCTATCTTCATACTTCTGTTTTCCTGCCTTTTCCGTGTTGTCTTTTCATGAATCATAGCTTCATCCTGTCACATGTTCTTCCATCCGGCCGGATTTTCTCATGACAGTCTTCCTTTAAAATCCTCATAAGAAAAACTGCGGATCACTTTACATTCACCACTCTCATCCATCACTGCGATATCCGGCAGCGGGATTCCGTTAAATGTATTGTTTTTCACCATGGAGTAAATCGCCATATCCTCAAAATACAGTCTGTCATCCACTTTTTTCTCTTCGTCAAAAGAATAATCCCCGATAATATCGCCTGCAAGGCAGGTATAGGAAGATAACCGGTAAGTATACTTCTTTTCCTCCGGCATTCCCGAACTGCGAAGTGGCGGACGGTACGGCATTTCCAGCACATCCGGCATATGGCATGCTGCGGATGCGTCCAGAATCAACGTCTGTATATCGTTATCTACCACATCCATAACGGTTGTGGCAAGATATCCGGCATTCAATGCAATCGCTTCGCCCGGTTCTAAATAAATGTCAAGATCATATTTTTCCTTCATGTGCAGAATGCATTTTTCTAACAGTTCGATGTCATAATCTGCTCTTGTAATATGATGTCCGCCGCCAAAATTCAGCCATTTCATTTTGTAAAGATAACTGCCGAATTTTTCTTCTACCGCCTCAAGGGTTTTTGCAAGATCATCCGCATTCTGCTCACAGAGCGTGTGAAAATGCAGTCCATCCACATAATCATACATCTCATCCGTAAACTGCTCTTTAAAATGTGCAATTGTCACACCAAGACGCGAACCCTTTGCACATGGATCATAGATCGCATGATCCCCCTGCGTGGAACACTCCGGATTAATACGGATTCCCACGCTGGTTTCTTTGCAGAGAGTTTTGTATTTTTCCAGCTGCGAAAAAGAATTAAAAACCATGTGATCGCAGATTTTTACCAGTTCCTTCACATCCTCTTCTTTATATGCCGGAGCAAATACATGGTTTTCTTTTCCCATTTCCTCTTTTCCGAGACGAGCCTCAAAAAGTCCGCTTGCCGTTGTTCCGCTGATATACTGACCGATCAGCGGGTATTCGTAAAAGCAGGAAAAGGCTTTCTGTGCAAGAAGGATTTTACATCCGGTATCCTTTTCCACTTTCTGGAGAATGGAAAGATTTTTTTTCAACTGTTTTTCATCTATGACATAACATGGTGTTTTTAATTCTTCAATTTTCATTCTATCTGTTCATTCCTCTTTCTGTCATTTCACATGAGAAGGACATTTTTCCTTCTTCTTGAAGTAGGTTCTTACTCAACTTCCTGCGGATTCTCGCAGACTACCCAAGGAAGTCCCCATTTATTCAGTGCTTCCATATATGGATCCGGATCAAACTCCTCTACATTGAATACTCCCGGTTTTTTCCAGAGTCCCTCTACTACCATCATCGTTCCGATCATAGCCGGAACTCCTGTTGTGTAGGAGATTGCCTGTGAACCAACCTCTTTGTAGCACTCCTGATGATCGCATACATTGTAAATGTAGATGGTCTTTTCTTTTCCGTCTTTTACACCTTTGAAAATACATCCGATGTTTGTTTTTCCTACCGTTCTTGGTCCAAGGCTTGCAGGATCCGGCAATAATGCTTTTAAGAACTGGATCGGCACAATCTCTTTTCCTTCAAAGTTAATTGGTGTTGTGGAAAGCATTCCAACATTTTCCAGACATTTCATGTGTGTTAAATAACTCTGTCCGAATGTCATGAAGAAACGGATTCTCTTGATTCCCGGAATATTTTTTGCAAGTGATTCGATCTCTTCATGATGAAGCAGGTACATATCTTTTTCTCCTACTTCCGGAAAATCATATTCACGCTTAATAGACATTGGCTCTACTTCGACCCAGTGACCATCTTCCCAGTAAGAACCCATCGCAGATACTTCTCTTAAGTTGATCTCAGGATTGAAGTTGGTTGCAAATGGATAACCGTGATCACCGCCATTGCAGTCTAAAATATCAATGTAGTGGATCTCATCAAAATAATGTTTCAGTGCATAGGCTGTAAAGACACTGGTGACACCCGGATCAAAGCCGCTTCCGAGAAGTGCCGTGATGCCTGCTTCTTTAAATTTTTCCTGATAAGCCCACTGCCAGGAATAGTCAAAATATGCGGTAAATCCGACCTCTTTGCAGCGTTTCTCGTAAATTTCACGCCACTGTTTATCGTCGGTATCTTCCGGCTCATAATTGGCGGTATCAATATAATCCACCTTGCATGCCAGACACGCATCCATGATCGTCAGATCCTGGTACGGAAGTGCCACATTTAAAACAGCGTCCGGCTGATAAGACTGGATCAGTGCGATCAGTTCTTCCACCTTATCGGCATCCACCTGTGCTGTTGTGATTTTTGTTTCCGTTGTATTCTCCAGTTTTTCTTTCAGTGCATCGCACTTTGCCTTTGTTCTGCTGGCAATACAGATCTCAGAAAATGTTTTGCTGTTCTGACAGCATTTGTGGATTGCAACTCCTGCAACTCCTCCGCATCCAATGATCAGTAATCTTCCCATAGTACAATCTCCTTTTCTTTTTGCTTTTTATTTTTTACGACCTTCCTCTTCTTCCAGCATATCTTCTACATATTTTGGAAGCATAAATGCTCCCTTATGAAGATTGGTCGTGTAGTACCAAGTTTCTATCTTCCGCTCTTTCCAGCGTTTTGCATTCAGGTGTTCCAGCGGATGATATTTTTTTGATGCAAACCCAAACAGCCAGTACCCGGATGAACAGGTCGGGATGTGTGCCTGATAGACACGGCTGATCGGGAAACTGTGGCTTGCCTTCCGGTGCATCACCCGGCAGGATTCTTCGTCTTCATCATAAAACGGACTTCCGTGTTGATAGACCATGATGCCGTCTTCTTTTAGTGCACGGTAACAGTTCCCGTAAAATTCTTTGGTAAAGAGTCCGGCATTATGTCCGAGCGGATCAATCGCATCGTTGATGATCAGATCATATTCATTATGACGCAGACGCAGAAATTTCAGTCCGTCCTCATAATAAACACTGACTCTTTTATCTGCCAGTCCGCAGGCATTGTCCGGGAAAAATTCTTTACAGACTTCAACAAAAACGCGGTCCGGCTCGACCACATCAATTTTTTCGATTTCTTCATAATGGCTCAGCTCTCTTGCCACACCGCCGTCCCCGCCGCCGATCACCAGGACATTTTTCACACACGGATGAACTGCCATCGGCACATGAACGATCATCTCATCATAAATAAACTCATCTTTTTCTGAAAATACAATGCTTCCGTCTGCACTTAAAAAACGGCCAAATTCATCGGAATCAAACACATCAATACGTTGAAATTCCGTCTGCAGACCAAAAAGCTGTTTCTGGACTTTTACCGAAACTTTTACTTTTTCTGTCTGGTAATCTGAAAACCAAAGCTCCATCCTTTTCCCCTCCCATTTGCTTTTATTTTTCGCTCAGCACATATAAATATTCTATCTCTGTATCCTGCATTCCCTGCATGGAACAGCCCTTTTCTTTTGCGTAAATAATATAATCAATGATCTCCTGCGTGATCAATTCTCCCGGTGCAAGGATTGGGATCCCCGGCGGATAGCACATCACAAATTCACTGCAGATCATGCCTTTTGTCTCCCGGATCGGAACTGCTTTCTTTTCTGCATAAAAAGCAGTCTGCGGAGATACCAGAACGGTCGGCCTGATGTACTCGGCTCCCGGCATTTTTTCCGGATCTTTTGCATAAAGCCGCTTGATATCCGCCAGTGCCCCCACCAGCCGCTCGATATCCTGGATACGGTCACCGATGGAAATATACGCCAGAATATTTGCGATATCTCCAAGCTCGATCTGGATGTCATACTCATCACGCAGCAGGTCATAAACCTCAATGCCGGCAAGCCCGATATCTCTTGTATACACGGAAAGTTTTGTCACATCAAAATCATAGACGCTTCCGCCGTTTATCATATCTTTACCGTAAGCATAAAAACCGCCGATTGAATTGATCTCTTCTCTTGCATATTCTGCCATGCGGCTCACTTTATCAAAAGACTCCCGTCCGCGCAGTGCCAGATTTCTCCTGGAAATATCCAGACTGGAGATCAGCAGATAGGAAGCACTTGTTGTCTGTGTCAGATTTATAATCTGACTCACATATTCCCAGTTTACATTTTTTCCGGTAAGAAGCAGAGAACTCTGTGTCAGGCTTCCGCCGGATTTATGCATGGACACCGAAGCCATATCTGCCCCGGCATCCATGGCACAGACCGGAAGATCACTGCCAAAATACAGATGCGTGCCATGCGCCTCATCCGCCAGCACCAGCATATTATGTTCATGTGCCACCTTAACGATCGCACGCAGATCAGAACAGATCCCATAGTAGGTCGGATTGTTCACAAGAACTGCTGCCGCATCCGGATTCTCACGGATCGCCCTTTCCACCTCAGAAACCTGCATTCCGAGTGATATCCCCAGTTTTGTATCCACTTCCGGATTCACATACACCGGAACCGCACCGCACAATACCAGTGCATTGATCACACTTTTATGTACATTTCGCGGCAGAATGATCTTGTCACCTGCCTTGCAGCAGGAAAGCACCATTCCCTGCACGGAAGAAGTTGTTCCGCCAACCATAAAAAAGGCATGATCCGCACGAAATGCTTCCGCTGCCAGTTCTTCTGCTTCCTTGATCACAGAAACAGGATGACAGAGGTTATCCAGCGGCTTCATAGAATTGACATCCAGGCTGACACATTTTTCTCCCAGAAGATCCGCAAGTTCCGGATTTCCTCTTCCGCGTTTATGTCCCGGTACATCAAACGGCACAACTCTTCTTCTTTTTAAACGCTCCAGTGCCTCATAAACCGGAGCATGCATCTGTTTGTTTCGATTCATTCTTTTTCTCCAATCATAGCATACGATACATATATCCGCATAAAAAAGACAGGTGAAATCCTCACCTGTCTTTAAACGTCTTATGATAGCTTTACTTTATGTATTTATCTTACATCCGCAAAAACTATTTCCAGAGTCTGTCGTTGGCACTCTCGCCAGCAAATATTTGCTAATCCTACTCTTTATTGACCATTTCACAAGTGATGTTTTATTCTGGGACGCTGTATTCCCAAACAAAAGACTTATAAAATTTAGCTTTTAACTAAATCAATAATGCGGTCTCTCACCGCAATCGGCAGCTGCCCCGCCTGTCCGTATGGGCTTAACCAATCACTTGGTGGGCAAATATTTGCATGAAAATCATTTCTGCTTCATGTATTAGATTCCAGAGTCAAAAGGTCTTCTGACCCTAATATCATTTCAAGTATAGCATGGCAATTTTTGAATTGCAAGTTAAAAAATCTTTACATCTCATCGAGAAGTTTTCGAAACTCTTCCTGTGGGATCGGACGGTAATAATAATATCCCTGGATATAATCACAGTGGCTCTTCTTCAGAAAATCTGCCTGAACTTCTGTCTCAACGCCTTCTGCAACGATATAAATGCCCATCTCATGTGCCATATCGATCAGGAATCGTAACATACTTTTCGTCTTTGGATTTGTCTCTATTTGGCGGATGAAACTCATGTCAATCTTCATAATATCGAAATTGTACTGCTGAAGCATACCAAACGAAGAATAACCGGTTCCGAAGTCATCCATCATGATCTTGACACCTTCTGTACGGAAGGATTCAAGAATACTGTTGCGGCTCTCACCCATCGCAGCGTAGGATGTCTCAGTAACTTCCAGACGGATCAGTTTTTCTTTCAGATCATTGTTTTTACATTTATCAAGGATATCTTCCATGATCTTCTCATCATAGAAATCCATCCATGATAAATTGACCGAAACCGGAACCACATTCTTGCCTGCATGGTAACGATCCATCAGGAAATCGCTGACCTGATGAATGACATAATCATCCAGTTCGGAGATGTGACCGCTCTCTTCCAGAGCCGGTATAAAGAAGCCCGGCGACAGGAAACCTTTCTCGGAATGATGCCAGCGGATCAGGGCTTCTGCGGAAGCGATCTGTCCGGTCTTTACATCCACAACCGGCTGATAATAAACCTGAAGTTCTCCTTTCGCGATGCCTTCTGCAAGTTCTCCTGCAATCTCTGCTTTGTCTATATAAGCAGTCTGCATGGAAGAATCATATACTTTATATGGCTGAACATACTCATCTTCGATATATTTCTTTGCAAGCTTCGCACGCCCGATCATCATGTTTACGGACATTTCTTTATCTTTTACATAGAAAATACCGCAACGGCTGAACAGACGGATGGTCTTTCCGGAGCTGGAAATCTTCTTCGTACAGAGCTTTAGCAGAAATTTCTCATCCAGATTTTCCCGTTTTACAAGGCACACAAAATGGTCAGCCTCTACCCTGGCGATCACAACCGGATCAAGCTGTGAATTTTTCAGATCTTCATACAGCTCACGCAGAATAAAATCACCAAGATCAATTCCAAAAAGTTCGTTCACTGCCTTAAAGTTCTTAATATTGAAAAACAGGATCGCATAATTCTCATCCTCATTTGCATTCTGCAGGATATGTTCTGCCTTCTGTACAAATCCCTGTCGGTTATATCCGCCTGTCAGTGCATCCTGTCCTGACAGCTCCGTAATATCTTCAACTGCTACAGCCACGATGTCAAAGTAATGATCAAAATAAAGATATGTGTAATTATTCAGGGCTTTTTCACCGTTTCTGTTCAGCTGATATACACTGAAAGAATAGCGACCTTTCCGATCCAGCTCTCTTTTTATATTATCAAGATTCGTGTAATTTTCAAACTGTGCCTTTTCTTCTTCCGGAACAACGCACTTCATGACTTTTTTTTGATACTGATCGTAATCCATTTCTTGCTCCAGTGACTGTGAAAAATCAAAAACTGTTTCCGCAATGGCTACAATCTTCCGGCGTCTTAAATCGATCACTGCAATCTGTTCATAATTTTTTTGATACAAAATCTGCGGCATCTTTTCTGCCAGATATTTTCCTGTGATATCTGTAAAATAAAGAATAGCCTCTATCTGACCGGAAAAAGAATTGCGAACCATCTCTGCTGTTACGCGATAAAGCTGCGGACGATGGTTTTCTGTGCTGTATACCGGATAATTTTCCTGAATGACCGTGTGACCTTTTTCGAAAGAATCCAGCATATGCTTTCTGCTGAAATTTTCTGTAAAACTTCTGCGCCCGTCCTCCTGTGGAATCGAAGTGCTGATCCTGTTTATATACTGATCAAGTGTACGATCCTCTTCCTGAAGCTCCAGGTTTTTCAGAGAACTGCTTCCGGATTTGCAGGTTCCGTCTGTTACATTGACATTCACCATACCGACAGAACCTTTGCTCCTGCTCAGAACCATATCCAGCTGTTTCAGATAGTCTGTATTGATATCCCGAAGATAAAGAACCACGACTTCGTTATCTTTTGCGTACTCTGTACTCTTGATGATCTCCATGGAAACCCAGCGAAATTCCTGTCCATTCCGACAGCGATAGCTCATACTGATACGCTCTGTATCTTCTTCCGAGAAATTTTTACGCAGATTTTCCGAATCACAAAATTCCAAAAAAGCTTCCTGATCTTCCTCATGGACATATTCTTCTCCGTACTGCCTCAGTCTCTGCGAAATACTCTTAATGCCATCCAGCGGACTCCTGAAATCGTCGGAAATATTTTTAAGTGTTCTATAGGTATCCGTACTCAGATTGATTTTAATGATACGATAAAAAATGCCGGATAACATCTCCATCGCATCGTGCAGACTGCTGGACGCTTTTGCATACAGTGCAATCGTATTGTGCACACGCCGCAGTACGACTGCCGTATCAAACGGCCTCGTAAAATAATCCGTGGCTCCAAGTTCGTACGCCTTTCCTATACTTGCCTCCGATGTTTCTGCCGAGATACAGATAACCGGCAGTGAATCAAGCCACTGCTTTTCTTCCATGACCTTTAGAACTTCATATCCATTTATCACCGGCATATTCAGATCAAGCAGCACGATCTGATACGTTTCCCACTTCTTTTCCAGGATCTCGATCGCTCCCTGCCCGTCTTTCGCCATGTCGATCTCGTATGTTTTTTCAAGCATGGCTGCCAGGATCTCTCTGTTTATTTCCGAATCATCTACTATCAAAATTTTCTGCATTCTTCATTTTCCCTCTTAAAAGAATACCCTGTACTGAACATTTTCCACGTCTTTTCAAAACTTTTCAAAAAAAAAACAGTTCACCCCCCCCGAACTGTTCCCGCTTCTTCAATGTCCATATAAAAGATATCACAATTTTCCTGTTATCTAGTAAAGCGGACATCGGACATTCACAATCCGCTTCGCTATATCTCCGCTTTTCGGCTGCCAGAGTTATAAAATACCGTCTCCGGCACCATTATTTTCTTATTATACTATGTTTTTTATCTCACGTCCAGCTATTAAAACTTTTCCTGTAACCTTTCTTTTAAAAGAGTATTTCGTTTCGTCACCGTCACATTCCGCACGGCATAGGAAAGTGCCTTGCGTGTTCCGACCAGTACGAGGATTTTTTTCGCACGGGTGATTCCTGTATAGATCAGATTTCTCTGAAGCATCACAAAATGATTCATCAGCACCGGCATCACGACGATCGGATATTCCGAGCCCTGTGCTTTATGGATTGTTGTTGCATAGGCAAGTGTCAGTTCATCCAGTTCTGTGACATCATACTCTACGATGCGTCCGTCGAAATTCACTTTCAGATTTCGGGCTGCCACATCCACCGCATCGATCATCCCGATATCGCCGTTAAACACTTCTTTGTCATAATTATTGCGGATCTGCATCACTTTATCGTTTACGCGAAATACAAAACCGCCTCTTCGCAGTCCTTCGCCCTGCGGATTGAGAGTCTCCTGAAGAATCGTATTTAAATTGGCAGCTCCGACAATTCCTTTCTGCATCGGCGTGAGCACCTGAATCTGGGACGGCGGCGTCTGATAATAACGCGACAGCTTATTTTTCACCAGACGCACGACCTCGTCTGCTGCCTCCTGCGGATCTTCTTTCTGCACAAAAAAGAAGTCCGTATCCTTCCCGTTGGAAATATCCGGCATTTTGCCCTCGTTGATCCGATGTGCATTCATAATGATACGGCTGCTCTGTGCCTGTCGGAAAATCCTGGTCAGACGGATCACAGGCACTGTTTCAGAATCAATGATATCACGCAGCACGTTTCCGGCTCCGACAGACGGCAGCTGATCGATATCTCCGACCAAAATCAGACGCATCCCCTGCGGAATCGCCTTTAAAAGTGCATTCATTAAAACGATATCTATCATCGAACATTCGTCAACGATCAGTACGTCCCCTTCCAGCGGATTTTCTTCGTTTTTGAGATATCCTTCCGGAGGCTGACATTCCAGAAGACGATGGATTGTTTTCGCTTCTAGGCCGGTGGCCTCTGTCATACGTTTTGCCGCACGCCCTGTCGGTGCCGCAAGCAGAATCTTAAGTCCGAATGCACGATATGCTGCAATGATCCCCTGTGTGGTCGTTGTCTTTCCGGTTCCAGGTCCTCCGGTCAGCACCATAACTTTGGAAACCGCTGCTTTGCGAATCGCATCTGCCTGAACCTCATCATACTCCATATGCACCTTTTCCTGAATCTTCTCCACATCAATCGACAAATCCGGATTGCCTGTTTTTTCTTTCGCCGTCTCCAGTGCAGTCCACAGACGATCCGCCGCCGGAGCTGCCAGCAGCCTTTTTAATTTTCCTGCCACACCGGTCTCCGCATAATAAAACGGCGGCAGATAAATAGCTTCGGTTATTTGAGGTTCTGCCAATTTCCATTCCGGTTGTTCAAGGTCTGCAGGCATTTCATGTTTTCGCTGCTCTTTCGGAATTTCCACTTTCTGTAAGATCAGATCGTGATCCGCCAGCATCTGATCCAGCGTCATCACAACACAGCCCTCCTCTGCTTCCAGAAGCTCTGCTGCCGTTTTGATCAGCTGTTCCTTCGTTGCATAGACATGTCCCTGATCCGCCAGATTGCTTAATGTATACATAATACCGCTTCGAAGACGCACAAAGGCTTCTTTTCCAAATCCCAGCTTCTGTGCAATCCCATCCGCTGTTTTAAAGCCGATCCCCCAGATATCATCTGCCAGCCGAAATGGATTTTCCCGGACCTTATTGACACTTTCATTGCCGTATTGCTTGTAGATCTTTGCTGCAAAGGAAGTGCTAACCCCATGATCCTGCAAAAACAGCATAACATTTTTAATCTCTTTTTGCTTTTCCCAGCTCTCTGCAATCTTTCGGATACGCTTTTCTCCGATTCCCTCCACTTCCCTCAGCCGGAAGACATCGGTCTCAATCACAGCGATCGTCTCTGTTCCGAACTTCTGCACAATCCGTTTTGCATATTTGGGACCAACCCCTTTAATCAGCCCAGAACCCAAATATTTTTCAATGCCAAAAACAGTCGCCGGCATCGTCTCTTCCCAGGTCTTTGCCTGAAACTGTCTGCCATAGCGACTGTCCATTTTCCAGTTTCCGTCGATCAGAAGCACCGAACCAACATTGACATCCAGAAGACTGCCGACTACCGTCACCAGATCCTGATAATTTTTCACCGCACACTTCAGAACTGTATAGCCGTTGTCCGGATTCTGGTAAGTGATCCGCTCCACCACCGCACGCAGTTTAAAAGTACTGCGTTTCCGGACTGCCGGTGCGGTGTTTTGTGCCTGTTCACTCGGTTCTGTTTTTGCCGAATCGACTCCTCTGTTATTTTCTTTATCTTTGCCCTGTTTTTTGTATACAGGATTTCCCATTTTCTCGAAAACCTGCTGGTTCATCCGGCAGTCATTTAATGCCCGATGTGCCCCTTCTGCCGAAATCCCGTAGTATTCTGCCAGATCCGTCAGCCTGTGATGCTCCAAATTCGGAAGCTCCCTTCTCGCCATCTGCAATGTATCAATATAATCATTTGCCAGCGACCGTTCAAAATACTTTTCCACATCACGATAAAGAAAATTCATGTCAAATCGGGCAATGTTATGTCCGACCAACACGAATCCTTCAATAAACTCCAGAAATTCTTCCAGAACCTGTTCAAAAAACGGTGCTTCCGCAACCATATCATCCGTAATGCCATTTACACGGCTGGCTCCGTAAGGAATCCTTTGTTTCGGATTCACCAGCGTACTGAACTCATCCGTAACCTTGCCGTGCTCCACCTTCACTGCAGAAATCTCAACCACTTCGTCCGTCTTAGGCGAAATCCCGGTCGTCTCCAGATCAAAGACCACATAATCCGCAACATAAGTGTTTAATAAATTTCCGCCCGCTTTTGCCATCATCCGCTCCTTTGTTATCTCATCGGACAGGAAGAACGAACCGTCGGTGCTTCCTCCCCGGAAATATAGCGTGCGTTAAACTCCATCGAAATCTCACGCAGCTCCTTTTTTCCATCAATATAATCCTGATACATCTCCACAATCCCGGAACTGCATCCATCACAGGAAGCATCAATATTGCCCAGAGATTCTGCCACGATCTGCTCACGTTCTTCCCTTGTCGTGTCCTTTATCAAATATTTTACCATCGTTATTCACTCCATTGTTGCGATTCTATATAGAAAAATGACCGCCCCATGCCTGAGAAACTAGGGCGATCATAAGCCTTTAACAATCAGGCGAACCATCATCGGCAACACCTTTTATGCATTTATAATAGCATTTCTATTCTTTTATGTCAAATATATTTTTATATGTTCTCTTTTTATTATTCACAAACAATAGAAATGAATCTTGTGAAATCAGATAAAGTACTCGATATTTCTCTCTTCTTTCATCTGGAAGATCTCATACACTTTATCTCGCATCAGCAGGAAATCATCTGATGTACGGTCTCTGTCTTTCGGCAGTGTGACTTTCATAATGCTCTTGACCTTGCCCGGATTGGCTGACATGATCACGATGCGGTCTGCAAGGAAAATAGCTTCTTCGATATCATGTGTAACGAACACGACGGTTTTGTCTGTCTCATGTGCGATCTTCAGAACATCTTTCTGAAGTTTCATTCTGGTGATCGCATCCAGTGCCCCGAACGGCTCATCCATAAACAGGATTTCCGGCTCGACCGCCAGTGCTCTGGCGATTGCCACCCTCTGCTGCATACCGCCGGAAAGCTGTGCCGGACGTTTTTTAGCTGCTTCTTTTAAGCCAACCATTTCCAGGTAATGATCTGTGATCTTCTTTTTTTCTTCTTTGCCGAGTTTCTTTGTTTCCAGTCCAAGCTCTACATTTTTCTGCACGCTTCTCCATGGCAGGAGTCCATAGTTCTGAAAAATGGTGACATATTTCATGGACGGTTTTTCTACGGTCTGTCCGTCGATTTTAATCTCTCCTGATGAAGGTTTTAAAAATCCGGCCATCGCATTGAGCAGTGTGGATTTTCCGCAGCCGGACGGTCCGAGCAGGCAGATAAATTCTCCTTTTTCCACCTGAAGGGAAACATCATTTAAAATGGTATGCTGTTCTTTGTTTTCCTCGAAGGAAATGCTCACATTTGATACGTCTATATACATTTCTCTACACTCCAAATCCAATTTTTGTGCTGATCGCTTTTTCTGCGAAACGTAACAAGCCATCTAAGATAAATCCGATCACTCCGATCGTGATCATGGTTGCCAGAAGTGCATCAAAACGCATGCAGTTTTTGCTGTCCATGATTAGAAATCCAAGTCCGGACTGTGCACCTACCATCTCTCCGGAAACCAGAAAAATCCAGGATGTTCCAAGTGCCAGGCGAAGTGCATTTGCAATCTGTGTAAAAATCGCCGGAAATACAATGCCAAATAATGTCTTTACTTTTCCGACTCCGAAGCTGTTGGCGATTTTATAATAAATCCCATCTACATGCTGTACCGCCGCTACAACGGAGAGCAGAATCGGGAAGAATCCGGCTATAAAGATGATCACGATCGCAGGCACATCACCGATTCCGAACCAGAATACGATAAACGGCAGGAATGCTACCGGTGCGATCGGACGGATGATCTGAAGGATCGGGTTGATAAACTGAAATACTTTCGGAAGGCTTCCGAGGATCAGTCCCAGCAGGATCGCAGATACGGCTGCAAGCACATAGCCGGTCGCAAAACGCAGCAGGCTGATCCGGATATGTCCCGGTAAGGTAACGTGGGAAGTACTTCCTTCCAGTCCCTGTGTAAACAATTTAACAAATTCCTCTCCGACTTTGACCGGAGACGGAAACAGTGTTGCATTTGCGTTTGTCACTGTGCAGACGATCTGCCATACCAGAAGTACAACTGCAAATGACACGATAACTCTGATACCTTTTTTCCACATAATATTGTTTCCTCGCTTTTTCTTTCAAGTCGAATTTCAAGACGCACCGTTCTTTTCCATACGCTATTTTAATCAGATTCGCTGCTTTCAGGCTGATATACGAAGTCTTCATAAGACGGCGGATTTTTGTTGATTCCGTACTTCTTCATTCGTTGTGTCAGCTGTTCGTAATCGGATTTTGTGATCTGCAGATTGTCATAATGAATCCACTGCATGGAAACTTCCAGCGTCTTTTCATTCTGTCCAAGATAAGCTTCTGCAAGTGTTTTTGCCGTTGTTTCGTCGAGCCTGTTTCCGGCCTCTTCGTATCCGACAACCAGTTTATCAACGGCTTCCTTGTTTTTTTCAAGAAAGCTTCCATTCATAACGAGGGCACAGCAGATGGAATTCTGCCACAGCTGTGTGGAATCATAAAGCACATGGCCGTAATCCTGCACCACTGCCTGTGCTCCGAACGGTTCCGCAACGCAATATCCATCAATTGCACCGCTTGCCAGGGAAGACGGCATTTCTGCTGGTGCAAGCTGGACAACCTTTACATCGTCAATCGACATTCCCACATCAGAAAGCATATCGTTCAGTAAAATATTGTGGGAAGACTGATTAGATGGAATGGCAAAGGTTTTGCCTTTCAGATCTTCCACTTTTGTGATGTCATTGGAAACGATCACCACATTTCCATCTTTATGTCCCAGTGCCACTGCTTTGAGATCCAGTCCGTTACTGACGGCTGCCATCGCAAGTTCTGCCAGCACGGACGCTCCGTTGATCCTTCCGGAATTTAATGCATCCATCAGATCGGTCCAGGAACTGAATTTCTGAAGCTGTATCTGCAGAGTGCTGTTTTCGTCTGCATCAAGCAATTCTTTTTCTTCAAAGACGGCCAGTGCATGTGTGATCGGAAGGTAGCCGATCGTGATGATCTGCTTCTTTCCGTCTGCGGTATATTTTGCCTCGGATCTGCCGCATCCTGAGGACAAAACTGTCAGAAGCGTCAGGACAAGCAGCATGCACAGGCTTTTTCTGATTTTATATTTTCTCATAAGTACTCCTATGTCTGTTTTCGGGCAGCTATTTAAATCAAACGCTCATGACATTTTTTTAAATGTCATCTGGATTTTTCTGTACTTTATCGTTTCGCAATTTTTGATCAGATTCCAAGCTGTCTGCGTTTTTCTTTCATATCAGCTACCATTTTCTCGCCGAGTGATACCGGATCCACATCTACCACCATGGAAGAATGCAGCGTTTCTTTTGTTCCTTCTTTCAAAAATTCGATGACTTTTGAAGAACCGTGGATCGGTGCTTCCACACAGTGGTAAGAACTGATTCCGTTCAGGCGGAAGCCAAGTGCCGCATCAATTCCTTTTTCATTTGACCACTCCGGTGATGCAAAAGCGAACGGCATTTCGTACATTGCTTTTCCGAATGCATTTGCAATGCCTGCAAAGATTCCGGATGATCTGGTGTTGTCGATACATTCTCCGACATGCCATACCGGAGGCATATCCGGTTTGAGAAATTCTCTTAATCCTTCTCCTGCCTTGCTGTAAGCAAACTCGGAAGTCTGACAATAACCCATTTTCATCAGCGGGAAGGATGCACATCCGTTTGTGATGATCAGAACGTTATTTTTCAGAAGTACATCACAGACATCAAGGATCGCTTTTTCGTAGAGTACTTTCGGATTGTTGCATCCGACCATATTTACCACACCAAGGATTTTGCCCTCTCGGATTGCATCTGCAATCGGCTCCAGACTACCGTATTTTTTACACAGATATTCTACGGAAAATCCAACTTCTGCCTCTACTTCATATTTCGGAATAAATACCGGCACACCTTTTCGTGCCTCAAAACTTTCGATTGCACGCTCTACGATGCGTTCTGCAATCTTTTTTGTCTCCGCGATATTCGAATGATGATGGTCGTATCCGATATGTTCTGCTCCCGGAAGTCTCGCAGAATCGTGTGTCGTGACAACTGTTGTCTTGAAACATTTTGCAACATCCATGATCGCCGGATAAACTTCCTGCACATCTGCTACCCAAAGATCCAGTGCTCCGGTTCCAAGCACCAGTTCTGCACTGACTGCATTGGACAGTGGGATAACGCCCTCATAACGGTACATAGAAGAAAGTCCGGAACAGCAGATGCCGTAAAACTGAATGCCCTTTGCTCCTTTTTCTTTCGCAAGTTTCTGAAATTTCTCGCTCTGTCCAGCCTTTACGATCTCTTTTACCAGAATCGGCAGATGTCCGTGAACTGCGATATTTACATAGCCTTTTTTCAATGCTCCGACGTTTACCTTGGAAGTCACACGATCACCGACTCCAAGCAGTGCATCGGTTGCGATCGATGTAGAAACAACACCGCTGAATGTAAAGGCAAGTCCACAGCGAAGAAACTGTTTCATCACGCTCTCCCAGTCTCCGTCCGTCGCACAGCCTGTTTTGTGGTAAGCTTCAAACACTTCGTGATAAGCACTGATCGGCAGAATATCCATATCTTTCCATACTTTCTGACGCTCCGGTGCCGCACAGGCAGTGATCACTTTGTATTCATCCGGCTCTGTTCTCGATAAATCTGCAAGAAGTGCATCTGCCAGGTCAATCGCGATATTTTTGATCTGTCTGTGTTTTGTTTTGATGCCAAATGCCTTTGCCATTGCAATGACTTTGTATTCTCCTATGATCGGAATATCCAGTTTGCCCTGAGCTGCCCATTTCAGCATCAGGATCAGTTCTCTTGCATGCATGCCATGCTGTGCTGCACCGGCTGCCGCACCGCGAAGCAGATTTCTCGCAACGATCAGATCTGCATCTGCACCACAGACACCTCTCGGAGATTTCGGAGTGATACGGCATGGACCCATGTTACAGATACGGCAGCAAGTACCGCTTAGTCCAAAACTGCACTGTGGCTGTTGTTTGTCAAAACGGTCAAATGCCGTATCATATCCAAGCTGCTCCATACGCAGCATCATTTCTTTGACTGCCGGGTCCGGCACATTGTCCAGCACATCCTGCTTTGTCGGAAATGTTTTGCGATAAGCTGCAACCGCCTTCATGTAATCTTCCGTGAAAACTTCCTCGTGGCTGTGTTCATACTCGTTTCCGTTTTCATCTACATGTTTGTGTGTATGTCCGCTGACCGGCACCAGAACTTTCGGAACACCGTTTTTGTCGAATCCAATGATTGCTCTGTGATTATGCGGTTCAACCTGCGTATTGATGATATCCTGTTCGTTTTTCTTTTCTTTATTGTCCATACCTGTTTTCCTTTTCTGTTTTTTGAAAATCTATCTCTATGCTTCTTCCTGGAAGTTTTTTTCATTTTTTGGTTACTATACCACCTAATTCTTATTATGTCAATAGGTTTTATATATATTGAAAATATCGAGATAATACCGATTTCTTCCTGTATTTGCCGAATCTCTGAAAATGATAACCTTTCACAATACAAAAAGCCCGGCAGATTTTCATCTGCCGGGACTTTCATCTCACATCAGGCGGATATTTAGCATCCGCCTTTCTGTTTCGTTAAACTGCTTTTTTTGCAAACCCCTTCCCCTCAAAAGGATCAGCCTTCGATTGCAATGGTCTTTTTCTGTTCTACTGCCGGTTTTGCTTCTTTCTTTGGAACAAACAGGGTCAGGATACCATGTTTGAACTCAGCCTTGATATCGGCCTGTTCTACATCTTCACCAACATAAAAGCTTCTGCTGCACGCTCCCGCATAACGTTCTTTGCGGATATAATGACCGGTTTCTTTTTCTTTCTCATCTTTGTCCAGACCTTTTTCTGCACTGATGGTCAGATAACCATTTTCAAGCGTAGCCTGAACTTCATCTTTTGTGAATCCCGGAAGATCTACAACCAGCTCATAACCATTATCTGTTTCTTTGATATCGGTTTTCATTACATGGCTGGCTTTACGTCCGTAAAGTTTCTTCTCAACGTTCTTCATATCTTTATCGTAATAAAATGGGAAATCACCAAAAAAGTCATCAAATAAATTTTCTCCAAAAATGCTCGGCATCAACATAAGTCATCTCTCCTTTTTCTAATTGCAGTAACCTTTTCGCATTCCGGGTACTTCGACCTGTACCGAACAGTTACATTTACTTTTCATTTCGCTTATCAGGACTCAGGAGGTTTTGGATTTTCGGGAACCTCTTTTTCTTATTTCCTGTTCCCTTTCTCCTCTTCCTTTGTTCTATCTGTACTATAGCACGCAATGTTAGCACTGTCAAGAGGTGAGTGCTAATTTTTTTGTGAAGATTTTGTGAACGCTACGAGCTATGCAAATTTACAGGGAGCTTCTTTGATATTGCAGTACGTTCATAAAGCATAGATTTTTTTCTTTCACGCAATGTTCGCACTGACCAGTTTTTCTGCATACACATTGCTGCATAAAAATCTCTTTTTAACTCATCTTGTATTGGCAGAATCTCTACAAAATGCGACCAGGTCAATTGTTGCGACAGTGTCGCAACTTTTTCGAAGTCAGGAAATTCCTGATAAAACTTAATCATTCTTGAAATTGATGTTTTATCAAATCCCGAACCATATTCCTGTTCCAGCCTTTTACTGACTTCCGCAATCGCTCTGTGTTGGTTAACTGCTCCATCTGTTCACCGGATTTATAGGTAAAGTTCGGAATCAGATATCCATTTACATTCGTATACGTTATATAAATAGGACATTCGCAATCTGCTTTCGCTACTTGCTCATGAACGCAGTTGCTTCGCTGCCTGCGTTCATTTTATTAGCACTCTCCATTTCTCATCATTTTTTGACCACAAATTTACGACATTTACGATAAATCTGACACTGCTTTACAATACCAGACAAAATGACTGATGCCTGACCATTCCATTATAAATTACTTTCCTGTTTATTTAATTTTTTTCTGATACAGTCTCCGATACTGGTAATACACAATAATGTCACAACAAGAAAAACACCGGGAATCAGGATAATCCACCAGGCACCTGTAAGCAGTGCTTTTTCTGACAGTGACAGCATACTTCCCCATGAAATAACTTCCAGCGGAAGTCCTATCCCGATGAAACTTAATGTTGACTCTTCCACAATAGCACTTCGGATGTTCATGACAACCATAAACATGATGGAAGATAAAAAATTGGGTGCAAGATGTTTATAAAGAATATAAAAAAATCCTCCCCCCATGCACCTGGCCGCAATTACATATTCATTGTTTCGCAGCTGCCGCACTTCTGTTCTGATAATTTTGGCTATACTCATCCAACTCGTAATCCCTATCACAAAAGACAGACTGAATACATTTGCCTTTCCAAGAATGGCCTGCAGAAAAATAACCGTCAGAAGATTCGGAATGCTCAGCAGAATCTCTGTTGCCCTCATGAGCAGCATATCCAGCCAATCCGGTGCCATGCCGCTTACCGTACCAAACACGATTGCAATACCGGTAGATATCACAGTTGCTGCAATTCCGATAAACAGAGACTGTCGTCCGCCGTACCAGATCATGGAAAAAATATCACGCCCCATAGTATCTGTTCCAAACAAAAATTCTTTACATGGAGCAACTGTATAATTTTTCAGATCCATGTAAGACGGATCTTTTGTCATGATCAGGCTGCAAAACAGACAGCCACCCACGATCAGTATCAGAATGATGACAGACAACCATGGAATCGTATCATACCATCTGTTTTCTTTTTCCGGTACCTGCTGTTCTGCAAGCTCTGGTTTTACTCCAACAATTTCAAACAGGTCACTCATAGTTATCCACCTCCTGCATTTCCGACTGCCTGCTGATACGCATTCTCGGATCGATCCTCTCATTAAGAATCTGTGCAGCCATATTACAGGCAATGATTATGATCCCTGACATCAGACTGATGATCATCAGTAAATTATAGTCTTTATAACAGGCACTTTCATATGCCAGTGTTCCTATTCCGGGATAAGAAAAAACAGTCTCTGCCACATAAGTTCCTCCCATGATATGCGTTACCGAAATCGCCATAATACTCAGATATGATGGCATGATATTTCTCATACAATGTACCAGCATAATACGGGATTTTTTTATTCCTTTTGCTTTTGCCAGCAGCACATAATCTGCACGGATTTCATCCAGCATTTTATTCCGGACCATGTAGCCATAATACCAGAGATGTTCTGTCACGATCACAGTCAAAGGCAGGATCATATGTAAGATTCGGTCGGAAATGTTTTTTTCCTGCCCGACTGCATATGCCCCGGAACTTGGCAGCCATCGCAGCGAAACAGAAAATACAAGAATCAGCACCAGTGCCAGCCAGAACTCCGGGACACAGCTTATGATCGTCCCTGCTTTACAGATGATTTTATCCAGCCATCCGCCTTCTTTCCATGCACATATGACTCCCAGCAGCAATGCACCTGCAAATATAATCAAAAAGCCAGTACCGCCAAGAAGCAGGGTATTACCAAGTCTGCTTTTCAGCACATCCAGTACATCCATCTTATATTTATAAGAACGTCCGAAATTTCCATGAAAGACCTGATGAATCCACCTGCTATACTGTACAGAAATTTTATCATTCAGACCAAGTTTTTCTTCTGCCCACTCTCTTTCTTCAGGACTCATCTTTTCCACTCGTTCTCCGTAGTAAGAAAATAGTGGATCTCCCGGTGCAAGTCTGGAAACATAAAATGTCACAAGAGAGAGCAGTCCTACACTGATCATAAAAATCACCAGTTTTTTTCCATAATACAGCATTCGTTCGCCTCTCATAACACTTCACCTTTCTGTCTTTCTATTCGTGGATCCGGTATTGGGACTGCCGCTAACAGTGCTTTGGTATATTCATGTTCCGGATGGGCGAAAATATCGTGTGTTCTCCCTTCCTCCACCAGTTTCCCGTGATACATAACACCTGTCCTGTCACACAGAAACTCCACCATTGAAAGATCATGAGCAATAAAAAGAAATGAAAAACCCTGTTCTTTCTGTAATTTCCGAAACAGATTTACCATCTGTGCCTGAATGGACACATCAAGCGATGCAATCGGTTCATCTGCCACGATCAGCTCCGGTTTTGTGGAGAGTGCCCGTGCAATCGCTACTCTCTGCCGCTGTCCACCGGATAATTCACAGGGATATTTTTCCATATAACTGCGATCCAGTCCAACAAGCTCTAACTGTTTTTCTATCTCTTTTTTACCTGGCCTGCCCTTTCCTGAATAAATACGCAGCGGTTCTGCTACAATGTCCCCGATTTTCATTCTCGGATTCAGACTGGATGCGGAATCCTGAAAAATCATTTGCCGTGTCATCTGCAGCATTTTCCGATTTTTTCGAAACTCTTTGTTTTTACAGATTGGGATCCCTTTGTAAAATATTTCTCCTTCAGAAGGTTTATATATATTCATAATACAGCGTGCCACTGTAGATTTTCCTGATCCAGATTCCCCTACCAGTCCGTAAATTTCCCCTTTTTTTATTTGAAAAGATACATCATCTATCGCTTTTACTGTCATTTTTCTCTTCAGGTGAAACATATGCGAAAGATGCTGCACATCCAGTAAACTGTTATTTTCCATATCTTCGTTCTCCAATCGGAGCCTTTACTTTCGGGGCTCGTTCATCCAGCAGCCAGGTAGCTGCATAGTGTGTGTCCGTAACCTGGAACACAGGGGGTTCTTTTTCATAATCTATCCTCATCGCATACGCATTTCTCTCTGCAAATGCATCACCTTTTGGCGGATGGATCAGGGTTGGAGGCATTCCCGGTAATGTCGGAAGCCATTCTTTCCCCCTGGACAAAATCGGAAGAGACTGCAGCAGCCCCCATGTATACGGATGCCTTGGATCATAAAAAATCTCTTCCGCTGTTCCGATTTCCACAATTTTTCCTGCATACATAACCGCTACACGATCTGCCACCCCTGCTACAACCCCAAGATCATGGCTGATAAAAACGGTTGCCATCCCGAGTTTTTTCTGGATTCTCCGAAAAACATCAAGAATCTGAGCCTGAATCGTCACATCCAGTGCCGTGGTCGGCTCATCCGCAAACAGAATTTTGGGATTGCCTGCAAGTGCGATTGCCATAACTGCCCTCTGGCGCATTCCACCTGAAAATTCATGTGGATACTGCGAAATTCTCACTTCTGGCTCATCAATTTCCACCAGCTGCATCAACTCAAGAACTTTCTCTTTCACCTGTTTTTTTGGCATTTTTTTATTATGGATCCGCACAGCTTCTTCGATCTGTTTCCCGATGGTCATTGTCGGATTGAGGGATGTCATCGGATCCTGAAATATCATGGAAAAAAGTTCTCCCCGCAGCCGTGACATATTTCTTTCCGTATAATCCGTGATATCTATGCCATCTGCCAGGATCTTCCCGGATTTAATTTTTGCCGTCTTCGGAAGCAATTTCATAATGCTTTTACATAATGCACTTTTCCCACATCCGGATTCTCCTACTATAGCCAGGACTTCCCCTTCCTCTACGGTCAGGCTGACATCTCGAACTGCCTCTACTTCACCGGCTTTTGTAAAAAAACTTACTGATAAATGCTCTGTCTTCAGCAACTCTCTCATAATGAACCTCTTATAACTGCATAAAGAGACTGTTCCCAGTCTCTTTGCAGCTCTCTTTTATTCTTGTACTATTTCCCAATCCTGAATATTCCAGAAGATACCTACTCCATGATGTCCAAGAACCGTATTTTCAGAGATTCCCTGTATATCTGAATCTGCCACATAATTAGCATCAATATAGCAGATAAATGCATATGGCGGATCCTGCAGCAGCTCTTCCTGGAAAAGATCATAATATTTTGCACGGGTTTCCTGATCTTCATACTGTCTTGCCAGAGTCAGATATTCATCCACTTTCTCATTAGAGTAGGAAGAATAATTTGCACCCTTATCTGTGCCAAAAACTTTATAGGTATGATCGTCTGCATCAAACGGGCTTCCCCAGCCGATCAGACATGCCATCTGTCCGCCCCAGTCAATCTGTGCCGGAATATCTACCGTACAGTTAATGCCTATTTCCTGTAACTGCTGAGCTGCTGCCTGTGCGATATCAATTCGGTCCTGCTCTCCGGACATAACGCTGAGGACGAAACCGATTTCTTCCCCGTTTCTTTCATAAAAGCCATTTTTTCCCATCTTGCATCCTGCATCTTCAAGGATCTTTCTGGCTTTTTCCGGATTATAATCATAATGCTCTGCCTTTTCATTGTTATATATATTTCTCTGTAACGGACCATAAGCCGGCATTCCCTGTCCAAGAAGTACTGCATCTATAATTGCCTGGCGGTCAATTCCATAACAGATTGCCGGAATAAGATCTTTGTTTGCCTTCCAGTAATCATTTGCGAAATTAAACATAATACCACGATAATCGGAAGTAGTCATATCGTAACAGCTGTATCCATCCATATTTTTGAAATTCTCTGCATTTTTGGGATCCAGCAAAGCCATATCAATCTCACCGGACTGCAGCTGGACTGCCTGTGTATTATCGTCCTCTACAATTTTAAAAATCACCTTATCGATTTTTGGACTGCCAAGATAGTAATCTTCATTTTTTGTCATTACAATAGACTGCCCTGCATCCCAGCTTTCCAGTTTATAAGGGCCTGTACCTACAGGATGCCGGAAAAAGTCTGATTCCTGCATATCTTCCCCTTCCAGAAGATGCTTTGGCAAAATCGCTATCGTCATATATTCCAGAAATGCCACATTTGGTTCTGCCAGTTTAAAGGCAATCGTCTGGTCATCCATTACTTTTATTTCCTGAACATCTTCATAGTTTGGTGCATTTTCTGATCCATTCTCCTGATCCATAATAGCCTCGATGGTAAATTTTACATCATCTGCAGTAAAAGCTTCCCCGTCATGCCATTTGATCCCGTCACGGATATGGAACGTATAAGTATAGCTGTCCTCATCATATTCCCATTTTTCTGCAAGACCCGGAATCACCTGGTCATCTGCATCATGAGCAGTCAGACCGCTAAATAACAGCACATTAATCTCACAGTGTTCATCCATCGCCGGATTGATTCTTGTGTAATCACCGGATCCATATACCAGCGTTGATTCTTCGGCTTTTTCTGTATTTTCTGATTTCTTCGTTGTTTCCTCCTGTTTTGCCGTCTCTTCTGCAGTACTTCCTGTTTTAGATGTATCCCCACAGGCTGTCAGAGACATTGCCATGGCCGCTGCAAGCAGCAATGCAATCACTTTCTTTTTCATCTATTTCCCCTTTCCGCTGTTCTGCTTCCTTTTGTTTTGAAAAGAGCCGCCGCTTTTGATTCAAGTCGAACGGACTGCTCTTTTTCGCAGTGCATTTATCATAATCTGTTTCTTTCTTCCCCACAAGCCCCCCGTCTGGTTATCTTTTTCCTTTCTTTTTGTACGATATTTCTGTACTTTTTCCCACTTTTTTCACTTTCGTATCCTTATCCGGGGGATAGCTGAATCAAAAAAGACGCAAGCCACACTTCCGTGACTTGCGTCCCTTACGAATCTCTTTAAAAACTGCAATGTCTTTTTTTCTCAACTTCTTCCAATGTCGGCATTGCCGGTATTGCCCCTTTCTTCTCTACACAAAGACTTGCCACTGCATTTCCGAACCGCACATATTCTTTCAGTTCTTCTATGCCAAACATCTCCGGATTTTTTCCAGCTTTGCTGATGCAGTATAAAAATCCGCCCCAGAAGGAATCTCCCGCACCATTTGTGTCAACCGCCCTGCTTGCAAAGCCCGGGATCTGTATCCCGCCTTCTTTGCAGTAAAGATATGCTCCTTCGCTTCCAAGCGTGACGGCAATGATTTTAACACCTTTCTGAAATAAAATTTCTGCTGCTTCCTCTGGTTTTTCTTTTCCGGTCAGCAGTTCTGTCTCCTCATCTGAAATTTTCATAATATCAACATAAGGGATCAGGCTTCTCATCTGTTCTTTTGCCGTCTCTTCATTTTTCCATAAAGAAGCTCTGTAATTTGGATCATAGGATATCATGCTTCCATTTTCTTCCGTCTTTACAAATGCAAGCGTCGTAAAAAATCTCTCATCCAGAAGCATTCCGTCTGTCTCGACGTTTTCTTTTCGCAGTACTTCTTTCAGAAATTCTCCGTGCATATCTTTTCCTGCTTTTCCAAGAAAAGCTGTGCAGGCACCAAGTTTTGCCGCCGCTACAGCCACGTTTGCCGGAGCTCCGCCCGGGTTCTGTGCGAATACTGCTTGTCCTTCCTCATTAACTCCCTGCCAGGTGAAGTCGATCAGCATCTCACCAAATGTTGTAATATCATAACAAGATTTTTTTGTCATTATTTTTATTCCTCCTAAGCAAACAGACTGATCACGAAAGCACAGATCAAACCGGTAAAGCCAATGATCGTCTCCATCATTGTCCATGATTTCAGCGTTGTTTTTTCATCAATTTCAAGCAGTATTCAATGTGTCGTAAAACCCCTTGCTTTAGCTGTGGGGAGTGTCAACAAGTTCTATATCCACAAGCACCATATTCTTGCTGATTTCTGCTGAAATCAAAAAGCTGCAACTTTTGTTTAATCTGCATTCAAAAGATGGATCTGCTTTTTCAGCCACCAAATCGCAATTCCTATATAAGGTGTTTTTGGATCTGCTTCATTCTCCCAAATATGTAATTGTTCTATGCAATTCTGTTGAAAATCTCCTTCCTGATTCGCTAAATCTTTCTGAATCACATCTAATACTGCTTTTCTGTTCTTTAGAAGCGTCACCGCATCTGTATCACAATTTAAATTCAGTCTTATATTGATGTCTTCATCTATAACCACATCCGTAGATTTCATCGTTCCATCTGTCAGATAATATATGGTTTCCAGCGTTTCTTCATCCAACGGATTAATTTTAAGAGGTGCATTTTCTCTCTTTTTATCGCAAGTAAGAAAACGCCTTTTATGCTTTCCATTTGCTTCAGGTGCCTTTTCATTTCCCGAACATACAGCAAGCATATTTCTATAATCCAATCCTTTATTTTCTGTTGTATCACCTACTGCACTTCTTGCCTGCCAGTGTTCAATATAAACGTCACTTAAATCTACGTCTTCTTCTAAAATGCGTATATCCGGAATACGTCTCATACAATAGGCACACAAATGTCCCTGTTCCTGCATCAGCAAATTTCTGACCTGTGTTTTTAATGGATTTCTAAGCTTAGCATACCCATCTTTATCTGATAATCCCTGTTCTTCTGCTTCTTTTTTTAATGTTTCCAAGTCAGAAGGTGCCGGGAATTTTTTTATAAGAATCATCGCTTTCTCCTGACCTTCAATAACTTTAACTTCACATTACAGCCTGCAATTTCAGAATCATCGTCGCCGATTTTTTCCTTTAATTGATTCAAAATCTGTTCTGCATTTTCTATCTCTTCACAGTCTATAAAATGATAAAATTTTTGAAATAGTGCCTTTATTTCCATTGGTCGTTCTGATGAATGCATAATACCACTTATAATAGTATTTGTATCTTTTCCATGAACCTCTCCTGATGGTTCATAAGCCATACCATCATCAAGTAAAATAATATTTTCACTTTTTACGGTATTAATCACGGCAGGTGCATGTGTGCTGACAATAAACTGAACTTTAGGAAAGATCTCTGTCAAGTCCCCTAAGATCCTTTGCTGCCAAGTCGGGTGCAAATGCAAATCGACTTCATCAATCAGTACAACACCATCTGTCTCTCTGCATACGTTACCTAAAAGCTGTGGATTAAGTGCCGCCATGCGGTACGCTATATCTGCCACCAGACTAATCGTACTTTTATATCCATCACTCAATTGATTGATTGGAATTCTCATGAGTTCACCTGACTCATCTCTGTAAGCCACTTCTAATTCCTTTGTTCCAACATTGTACTGCATTTTAACTTCATCATTTCCGGTAATTTTTTTATAGCAAGTTTCCATGGCAGCATAAACTGCTTCTAATTCTGGAATGCCTTCTAATCCCAGTTCCTGATTCTGATATTTCCGTACCGTCATTTTCGCAAACCAGTTCATCATCAGCTTAATGTTAGCTGTTCCATCCACACAATCCATATAACCGTTCATTCTGTTATTTGTCTCAAAAACATCACTTTGCTTTTCTCGATGATAATCCCATAAACGCCCGGTTCCATAATAAGCAATAACCGGAAGTATCAGCTTTGTATCACCTTCTCTTAAATGTTTCTGAAACTGAATACCAAGATCAATCATCTCTTTTGCATTACCAATTGTCGTACTTCCATTTAATTTATTAAGACTTCTTTCCCATTTTTTCACTCCGGACTTTGTCATTGCCTCTGCCTGTACCGTAACCGGATATTGCGGCTGGACATCCTTTGTACTTCCAACCGAAAAAGCTTTCAATCGAACCTGATTTTTATCAATTCTGCGACTATACAATCCATCCATTTTTACAAAAATCGTACTGACTGCAATTGCTGCTCCCTCCATAATGGATGTTTTTCCAGAGCCATTTGCACCTACAATCACTGCCAAATTTGGATGCAATTTTATATCAAGATTTTCAAAACATCTGAAATTTTTAAGTACCAATTTTTGAATATGCATTTTTTCACCGCTTTCTTTTTATTCTAATTTATCATTCATTTATTGCCTCTTTTATTCATTCTGTCCATTTCTTACAGCCTGATACATTTTGTAACCCCTGGCACTGATGAACTCTTATAAGATTCTAAAAATATAAAACACCAAAAGAGCCACGGTCTCCCGTGGCTCCATTGTATCACAAATCAAAAAATCTGTCTTCTGTGTTATGAACTATTTACTTCCACAAAAGAAGATTTTTACAATGCATTGTTCTGCCAATATGGGAATCGACGGTGATACAGCTTTATTCTTTGGATTATCAGGGACTGGAAAAACAACACTATAAACCTTTTGGTTATACCGATATAAATCAGATCCTGCACACGATATGCTGTTCCATCTGATGCGGAAGTGCTATTCCCAGTTCATACGGCCGTATCGGGTAGTCATACGGCAAATTTCTTTTTGGAGCTTTTTGGTCAGCTGCGTCTTTTTCAGACGCCATCTCCAGTTCTCACCAACCGTAGAAGGTTTGTTGATGCGGGCGGAATTGTCCAGTCCCAGCCAGTCCTGCATCGGAATGATGCAGGTGGCAGCCGCACTTCGCAGAACCAGTGCGATCATGCTCTTATAGAGCTGTTCTTCCGGGGTGGCATAGTCGTACAGATAATCACGCACCATAGCACGTTCGGCAGCTGTGATGGTCTGATACCATGACACCAGTGTTTCATTGTCATGCGTTCCGGTGTAGGCCACACTGTTCACGGAATAGTTATGCGGCAGATAATCGCTGGCACTGCCGGTATCACGGGAATCAAAAGCAAATTCCAGTACCTTCATTCCCGGGAATCCACTGTCACGCACCAGCTTACGCACGGTGTCGCTCATATAGCCAAGGTCTTCCGCAATGATTTCCCGTTTGCCCAATGCCTGCTCCACCGCACGGAACAGTTCAATGCCCGGTCCTTTTTCCCAGTGTCCTGATGCAGCTGTTTCACTGCCATAAGGGATTGAAAAATACTCATCAAACCCACGGAAGTGATCGATACGTACCACATCATACAGTTCGAAGCAGTACCACAGGCGAGTGATCCACCACTGATAACCGGTATCGCGGTGCACTTCCCAGCGATAGAGCGGATTACCCCAGAGCTGACCGGTTGCTGAAAATCCATCTGGCGGAACACCTGCCACTGCAGTCGGAATATTCTCCTCATCCAGCTGAAACAGACCAGGATTTGCCCATGCGTCCGCAGAATCCAATGCTACATAGATCGGAATATCTCCAATGATCTGTATTCCTTTGCTGTTTGCATAAGTTTTCAGTTTGCTCCATTGTTCATCAAACTTGAACTGGAGATATTTATAATACTCCACTTCATAATACAGTTCCCGGCGATAGTAATCCATCGCATTCTGCCACCGCAGACGGATATCTTCCGCCCACTCGATCCATGGTCTGCCTTCAAAACGATCCTTCACTGCCATGAACAGTGCAAAATCATCCAGCCACCACTGATTTTTCTCGCAGAATCTCAGAAACGCTTCGTTGTGGCCGATATCACTGCGGGAATATGCCAGCCGCAGCAGACGGTTTCTTTCTATATAAAGACAACTGTAATCAATGTCATCTGCCTTACGTCCAAAATTTGCCTTTTTGCACTCGGCAGTCGTCAGCACACCCTCTTTTACCAGTTCATCCAGACTGATAAAATACGGATTTCCTGCAAAAGCAGAAAAGCTCTGATAAGGACTGTCGCCGTAACTGGTCACACCCAGCGGCAAAATCTGCCAGTATGTTTGCCCGGCTTCTTTGAGCCAGTCCACAAAATCATACGCTTCCTGTGAAAAACAGCCGATACCGTAGGGGGACGGCAGACTGCTGATTGGCAGCAAAATACCTGCATTTCTCTTCATCTTTTTTACCTTCCTTTATAATTCGATCAGAATACCTGCATGGTCAGACACCTGTGGTTCCTGTGTTCCGCGAAATACAACTCGGCTGCTCTTTACCGGAATAACTTTTGAGCACCAGATCTGATCGATACGTTTTTTCTCTGCTGCATCCGGAGTATCTCTCCAGCCGTCAATGGCCTGCACCACCGTATAACCATCATCCTTATGCTGTGCCAGACAGTAAGTATCCTGCCAGCCGTCCCGGGCGATCAGATCATAACCTTCTCCCCGAACCGCTGCTTCACTGTTGAAATCACCCAGCAGAAATGCCATCTGTTTTCCGGCTGCTGCATGGGACATCTTTTCCCACTGATCGAGAAAAGGCTCTTCTTCATCCTTCCACCAGCCCATGTGTACCGCATAGTACCAGACATCTCCTGCACAGATACCAAGTGCACGACGCGTTTTCCAGTAATGATAATCGTCTGTCCTGCTCAGCAGCAGATTTTCTGTTGCAGTGATTGGCATACGACTGAAAATTGCCATACCTTCATCATACTTGTCGTAGCCGATTTTTGCCGGAAGCCAGCTCCAGTAATAATGTACGCCCTCTTCCTTTAGCATCTGTGCAACAGCTGCCGCATGGTTGTCCTCTTTCAGCAATATCCTGTTGCCGGAACATGGACAATAATCTGCCAGAGGGATGGGCATCGCCGGAGCAGATGCCGTCTGGTTCACTTCCTGCAAAGCGAAAACATCCGGCTGCTCCTTTGCGATAAAATCTACAAAAAATTTTCTTTTCGCCTCATAGTCCGGCTCGACGAGGCTGTGTGTATTCAATGTTAATAATCTCATAATTTTATAAAATGGTGTTGAAATTAAAAGTCCAAAACTATGATGCCTACGGATTGTTCCGTGCGTCGCACTCCCACAATCCTCTCCAGTATTCGCATATCGTGGGATTATCATCCCACTTTTATGTCTACGCTCCGCTTCGGTCGGAGCAAAACGAACATCCACTGGATGTTCTGCTCCATATCGGGGAGGGTTTCAAGGTCTTTCATCCACCTATGAGCAAGCTCATATGGATTTAGACCTTTTGACCCTGGCATCATATCATAGAAAAATTGAAGTGCATGAAAGTAGGTGTAGATTATGTGTGGAATTTGTGGAATAGCAGGAAAATACGACAAACAGAAGCCGGTAATCGAAAATATGATGAAAAGTATTTATCACAGAGGTCCGGACGGCGGCGGAAACTATATAGATGAGGATGTTGCACTGGGATTTCGAAGACTGAGCATTATCGATCTGGACTGCGGCAATCAGCCGATGTTCAATGAGACGGGCGAAGTTGTGATCGTATTTAACGGTGAAATTTATAATTATCAGGAACTTACGAAAGAACTCCAGGCAAAAGGACATGTGTTTACAAACCATTCTGATACAGAATGCCTGATCCATGCATATGAAGAATACCACGAGAAAATGCTGAAAAAGCTTCGCGGAATGTTTGGATTTGCCATCTGGGACAGCAAAGAGAAAACATTATTTGCAGCCAGAGACTTTTTTGGCATCAAACCATTTTATTATGCGGAAATCAATGGAAATCTGGTCTTTGCATCCGAGATCAAAGCAATCCTGGAATATCCGGAGTACAAACGTGAGCTGAATGAAAAGGCTCTGAGCCATTATCTGAGCTTCCAGTATTCTGCTATGGATGAGACTTTTTTCAAAGGCATCTATAAATTAAATCCGGGATGCTGTCTGAAATACAAAGACGGCAAATTAAAAGTTTCCCGTTATTTTGATCCGACTCTGGTACCGGAGAAGCATCAGGATGAGAAAGCGATCGTAGAAGAGATCAAGGAACGTGTTGCCGAGTCGATCGAGGCACATAAGATCAGTGACGTAGAAGTAGGTTCTCTGTTATCCGGTGGTGTGGATTCCAACTACATTGCAGCACAGGGACATTTCCAGAATACATTTACGGTAGGATTTGCAGAAGACAACGGCAGATACAGCGAGATGGAGCGTGCAAGAGAGATTGCAGATTATGCGGGAAGTACCTGCCATCAGAAAGTGATCACACCGGAAGAATACTGGGCAGTGCTGCCGAAAGTGCAGTATCATATGGATGAGCCTTTAGCCGATCCGTCCGCAGTTGCCCTTTGGTTTGTAGACGAACTGGCAGCAAGCAAGCTGAAGGTAGTTATGTCCGGAGAAGGCGCGGACGAGTTGTTTGGCGGATATGTGATTTATCATGAACCAGTCTCTTTACGTCCGTTTAAAGTATTGCCGGCAGGTCTGAAAAAGAAGATCAAAGAAAAACTGGAAGACAACAAAAAGAATTTTAAGGGAAAGAATTATCTGATCCGCGGATGTACACCGATTGAGGAGCGTTTTATCGGAAATGCTTATCTGTTCCATCCAAAGGAAAAAGCAAAAGTCTTAAAGAGCAGCATTCCGGCAGAAGATCCGAAGACACTGACGGCAGCCTGTTATCAGAAAACCAGAAAACTGGATGATACCGCACGTATGCAGTATATTGACCTGAAATTCTGGCTGATCGGAGATATCCTTCAGAAAGCGGATAAGATGAGTATGGCCCATTCTCTGGAGACGCGTGTTCCGTATCTGGATATTGAAGTTTATAAGACGGCCAGAAAACTTTCTTTTGATAATAAAATCCGCAAGACGCAGACAAAATATGCCTTCCGTGAAGCTGCACACAGCATTCTTCCGGAGCAGGTGGCAACACGCAAAAAACTGGGATTCCCGGTACCGACACGTGTATGGCTCAAAGAAAAGAAATATTATGATAAAGTACGTGCTGCATTTGAAAGCGAAGCATCGAAAAAATTCTTCCAGACGGATTACCTGATCAGGCTGATGGATGATCATTATAATGGTCTGGCAGATAACAGCCGTAAAATCTGGACAGTTTTGACATTCCTTATCTGGTATGATAGATTTTTTGCTACATGTTCGAAGTGAGAGAGTTGGTTATGAGACGGTAATAATACCTAAATGGATATTCACAAAGAAAAAATAGAAGATAGGTATTAAGCTTTCGTATAGGAAGCTGCATGTCAATCCATGGTTTATGAAGAGCAGACTTCATCATAACTATTTGAATAATTTATCGAAAGAAGGAAAAAATGAAATTATACCACTACCGTTCAATAAACAGTGCATTATTAGAAATTGAAAATGGCACTTTTCATTTTGCATCGAAAGAAGAGTTAAATGATCCGTTGGAAGGGTTTGTACGTGTTTTCTGGCAGGGAGATAAGATGGCCTGGGAGGGATTGTTCAGACATTATATATATAGCGTAGCGCGTGCACTGAAACTCTATATTCTGAAAGCCGATGATGAAACGTTATATCATGGTACTTTGGTTGCAGATGTTCATTGCTATAAAAATAACTTTTTTGAGAAAATTTTATTGAAATTAGGAGAAGAGTTCATAACGGATACAGATGTACAAAATCTGGCAGGAGTTTATGGTGACAATTGTTTGAAAGTATCAGAAAAGGAACTTCAATATATTCTTTTTTATATTCATAATAATGCACTAATTAGGTGTCTGGAAGAATTTAAGAAAAATAAATTTGTACCTGTAGAAGAAGCTGAGAAACAGATTAAACTTGGAGCTGTGATTACCAGACTTAACAGTACCATACGGAGAATCAAAAAGTATCTGGATGGAAGCATCCCATGCCTGGAGGAATTGGAAGAAACGCGACTTCCATACTTTGAGAAAAATGCGGACAAACGTGAAAACCGCTGGAGCCAGATCATTAGTGGAAGTGATCTGATTGATACCATCTAAAAAGCAGACAGCCCGATATTTTCGGGCTGTCTGTCATTGGATTAAGGAAAGATATGAGGCAGGAAATACAGTCATTTTTTGCAGCATATCTTTTTTTGTATCATTTTGTCTATATTTTAAAGAATCCTGTTCATGTACAGGGGTTCATCAGTTGGTTATACTAATAAAAAGCGGATGTGATAGTTTATGCAGAAGAAAATCCGGCCGAATACCGGAATTCTCTTTTGGCATTAGCGGCAAACTTTATAATAGTTTGCGTAGAAATTCATCACATATAAGATATAAGCTTTTAAATTTTTCATTTCGTTCACCTCTTTTCTTAACTTACAAGTGCATTATAGATCACCTGAAAGCGGATTACGTGCCAAATGAAAAGAAAAAACAGACAAAATTTGCAGAGGAGAGAAATTATGTTTCCGGTTTATGAAGAGAAAAAAGAAAACCTGCATTTACATTCCCGCATTGCCAGACATGAATCCCCTCATCTGCACAATTCAGTTGAATTCATCTATCTTACAGAAGGATGCTTGGAGCTTGGAATGGGCCAGGAACTCTTTCACATGAAGGAAGGTGATTTTGCAGTCCTTTTTCCGGAAGTGATCCATCACTGCCAGGTCTTTTCAGGAGAGAATAATAAGGCATGCTATCTGTGGGCGCAGCCCATACTTTGCGGACAATTTGCTTCTGTTATGCAGAAATACTGTCCGAAAAATCCTGTGATTAAAAAGCCGCAGGTCCACCGGGATATTGTAAATGCAATTCTGTGCCTGAAGCTCGATAAAAAGGAGCAAAATCCTAACCTTGTTGTGTAACAGGCTTATGTGCAGATCCTTTTGGCCAGAAGTATCCCGGCATTTAACTTACAGGAAAAGAGCAGTGTGGAGAGCAATGATATCATTTATCAGACGGTCTCCTATATTGCAAAACATTTTAAAGAAGAAATGTCCCTGGAAAAGATGACAAGAGATATGGGAGTAAGTAAATTTACACTTTCGCGTGTCTTTTCCGGAACTTTTCATAGAAATTTTAACCAATATTTAAATGAACAGAGATTAAACTATGTCTGTGTTCATTTAGAGTGTACTGACAAAAGCATTACGGACATTTCCATGGATGCAGGATTTGAAAGTCAGCGGACTTTTAACCGGGTTTTCAGAGAACGCTACAAAATGACACCAAGAGAATACCGGAATCTGTACAGAGAAAAGTTTGTTCTGCAAAATGAAATCATATAGAAAAGAGAGGATAAAAATATGCTGAGTGAGAGTATTGCAAAACTGGTACAGTATGGAGTCGAGACGAAACTGATACCAGAATGTGAGAGAAATTACACAACAAATCTTCTGCTGGATGTATTTTACGAGGATGATTACACTGCACCGGAACAGGAATTTCAGAACATTGAACTTGAGAAGGTTCTGGATGAACTGTTAAAAGAGGCAATTGATCGGGGATTGATTGAAGACAGTGTTGTCTATAAAGACCTGTTTGATACCAGACTGATGAATTGCCTCATGCCACGACCTGCAGAAGTACAGACAACGTTCTGGAAAAAATATGGGGAGAATCCAAAAGCAGCTTGTAGGCGGTTCTATTTTAAGCCATGACCATTTCCAGGGAGGACATTATACCTTCGCAATGGCTAAGACACCGATTGAAAAGCATGTGACCATTCCTGGATTTGAGAATGTGGAAGCGGGAATTGTAAAGTGGCCGTTATCAGTGCTCCGTATCCGTCATAAAAATCCAGAACGGTTGATTGACCTTGCAACACATGTGCTGCAGGCATGGAGAGGCTATACAGATGAAGCAGCCTTTGTATTTGCCAATACGGACGGAGAGCCACATAATACCATAACCCCAATTGCCCGTAAAGTGGAAGATGTATACGAGCTGGATCTGACACTTCGCAATAATATTACGACGAAAGAACATCCACCTGGTGTATATCATCCACATGCACAGTACCATCATATTAAAAAGGAAAATATCGGGCTGATCGAGGTAATGGGGCTTGCAGTTCTTCCGACCCGATTAAAAGAAGAGTTGGAGCTTTTAGAGGAATACATTTTATCTGGAAAAGATATTTCTTCAAATGAAAAAATAGCAAAGCATGAGGACTGGGTGAAAGAATTGCTGGAAAAATATCCGGATATTAATGCAGAGAACATTCAAGCAATTCTTCAAAAAGAAGTAGGACTGGTATTTGTACATGTGCTGGAAGATGCCGGAGTTTATAAATGCACACCAAAAGGAAGAGAAGATTTTATGCGTTTTGTGGACAGTTTATAGGACGTATTCTGATCGTGATTATAATGAATGCTGTGGTATGAAGTACAAAACTACAGAACAAGAAAATATTTTATAACAGCAGTTGCAGCCGGTATCTCATGATATATAAAATGAGAATATCGGCTGCTTTTCATTATTTATTTTTACCCCCAAAAGTTAATCTACTAAAAACCAAAATTGTAATTTGGTTCTCAATTGAAAAAAGTTATATTTTTCTGTTACCATCCACTATTTTTTACGATATATAATATGAATGGAAATATTTTTATTCAAAAAGGCGCCTTATCTGTTGCTGGTCAGATTATGGACAGTGACTTTTATCTTAAAGAAACCCGGAGGACAACCTGTAAATGAATGATGATGAAATTATAAATCTGTTTTTGAAAAGAGATGAGAATGGAATTATAGAATTGAGTACTAAGTATCATCCCTATTGCTACAAGATTGCCTGGAATTTATTAGCGAATAGAGAAGATGCCGAGGAATGTCTGAATGATACCTGGTTTTCAGTATGGTCACAGATTCCTCCTACGCATCCTCCTGTATTGGCACACTTTTGCGGTCGGATTACAAGAAATCTTAGTATTGACCGTATAAGAAAAAAGTTTGCAGGCAAGCGCCCGGATGTTCATATGGCAGATGTTATGGATGAAATGGAGCAGCTAAATGTAACTTATACAGTGGAAGAACAGCTGGCAGAAAAAGAACTGATGGAAACCATAAATCGTTTTTTGGAAGAGATGTCTCCAAAGGACAGATATATTTTTGTACGAAGATACTGGTTTTTGGATCCTGTTTCTGCAATATCCAAAAGGCATCATATGTCAGTGGGAAGCGTGAAAATGAATTTATACAGAAACCGGAAAAAGCTGTTGAAACTGTTGGAAAAAGAAGGAGGACGCATATGAAAAAGTTTGATTTTTCAAAAGAATTTGGTAATATTGATCCGAAATATATAGAGGAAGCAGAGCGGGAATGGAGTGACAAAAAGGAAAACTGGAGACCAAAATGGTGGAGCAAAGCAGCAGCTGCCTGTGTGATTGTCACCTTGGGTTCTGTTATCTTTTCTAATCCACATATCCAGGCTGCAATAAAAAATATTACATTGTCCATAGGAGAAACCCTTGGTTTCCCAAAAAGCATTGAATCTTATACGGAAGTGTTGAATACCTCTAAGGAAGACACGGGAATTACTGTAACATTAAAAGAAGTTGTTCTGGATAATGGGGTTCTGTTAACAAAGGTGCATGCAGAAAAAAAATCTTCCGGGCAAAAGGTCACGGATGATGTCCAGGATGCCTGGACCTTTGCCAATACACAGCTTGACATTGATTATCAGAAAACTACAATAAATGGACAGAAAATTGAAGAATACGAAAGCGGACACTATCTGCCGTATTCGGATGAGGATTTGCTAAATATTGGACTGGATGAAAATGTCTATGATGCTGTTCTGGAATCCCGCTTTTCCCTTGATGGGGATCTGGGAGAAAATCCGGAAGTACATTTGGTACTCGGTGCCTATCAAAATGAAAATCTTGGCGAAGATTATTTCGCAGAGTTTGAGTTTGATTTTTCTATTCCCCATGAGGAGCTTATGAAACAGACAGTTCATAAAAAGCTGGAAGATGTTTCTGTTAAAACAGAAGAAGGAACCGTAAAATTAACAGACTTTTCCATGAATAAACTGCAAAGTATAATTAAGGCAGAAATTCCGGAAGAACTTGAGGAAAAGCTGTATAATGGTAATGAGATGATGCTTATGGGGACAGACAGTAAAGGAAATCAGGTACAGTATGAACTGCGCAGTAATTCGGCAGATGGTAAGTCTCAATGGAGTTTTAAAACCAGTTTCTGGGGTATGTATCAGCTGGATTCTGACGGCCCGGTTCTTTTGCTCCCGGATATTGACAGCGATTATCTGGAATTACAGCTTTATACCAGAGAACCTTACATGGCTGCCGCAGACACTGTCTGGGTTGATGACGATTTTGTAGAAATTGGTGAGACTACAGAAGAAGTAGAAGAAGTTCCAGAGGATACTTTGGAGGGAGAAAATCCGTCAGATGCAGAGGAGCCGATTGAAACTCAAATTATCGGAGGGGCAGCAGCTCCCACAGAAGTAAGGCTTCAAGACGATACAGACCAGAAAGAAAATACCGACGCAGCAGATAAAACGGATGAAGATTATGGAACCGAAGAAAGCGCATATGATGGAACTACAGGTGAAATCACTGCAGAATCTGACTGGACACCTGTCAGTGAAAAAATAAGGATTCAGATTAAGTAGAGAAACGTGAATCTTCTTAAAAAATACCATGTCAAAGAAGCTTTGCATACCTGTTTTTTCCACTGTAAAAGGTAAATTGCTTTTCATTAGGCAGAATTTTTTATATAATCCAAGTGAGAAGCAAAACCGATTGGAAGAACAGGAGCAGAGCAAATATGAACATTGGAACGCAGATATTAAAAATACGAAAAGAAAAGGCGCTGACTCAGGAGGAATTTGGAAAAATATTTCATGTTACCAGACAGACTGTGTCTAATTGGGAGAATGAAAAGAGCTTCACGTTCATGGAAAAACAAATTCGTGCGATTTGACCAGATTGTGGGGAAAGCTGTTGTAAGATACTATCCTTCTTTTAAGTGATTAGGATAATAAGAAACGCGAATATCAGTGGCTTATTTAGTACTGGAATATTCGCGTTTTTTATTTGATATCGCAAAGTTTTTATATTTTCAAATATATGTAATCAGTTGGCAGCCGGTTTTCTAAAAAGATTAAAAATTCCTGTCTGCTCAATCAATCTTGTGATGGTAAAGAAGATAAAGGAATCAATTGGCCACATGATCAGGTTCTTTACAGTACGCATTGGGAGGATTGCAAGGAATCCTTTTCCGTAAAGCATGTCCAGCCATAAGGTATTTAACAGAACATTTACAATCAGAACGACAACCAGTTTTGCAATCAGCACGCGACGGAAAGTGAGCTTATGTTTGTAGTAAAAACATCCATAAATAAATGCCGCGAGCATTGCGTTAAAGGTGAACCCAAAGAAAAATGGACCATCAGGGCGGATAAAGAATTTCACAATATCCAGCACACCGGCAAACAGACATCCGGTAATGGGTCCAAACAGATAATCAGCAATCTGGTTTGGGATACCGGAAAATCCAATTTTTACATAGGGACCGATATTGATAGAAGCAACTGAATTTAAAATCAGTGCCAGGGCAGCAAGCATTGCACAGACTGCCAGTGTAGAAGTGGTTTTCAGCTCTTTGGCTGAGGTGAGAAACATGTTCTTTGTTTTCTCCATAAAAAAATTACCTCCTTTTCTTTTTTCGCTCACAATAGGAGATAATTTATGGATTCATATTTATCTTCTGTTGCAGCGAGAAGCAATCCACGAACCGCAAGATTTCTCTTTTCGTCCTCCGGCAACTCTCCATCCGGAAGGCACTTTACGCTCATGAATTTACTCTGCATTACTTTACATGGGGCAGTATATAACAGATTATTGGAAAAAGCAAGAAAAAAAATATATAAAAATATAAGTTTTTGCAATTAAGAAAACAGACAAGAAATCGTGGCATTTTCTCCATATTTTCTAAAACTTTGTCCATATGTTTTTACAAAAATCAGACTATAATAAAAGAAAAAACCGTTCAGGAGGAATCATTATGGCAATTTTAGTTACAGGTGGTGCTGGTTATATTGGAAGCCACACGGTAGTGGAGCTTCAGAATGCAGGATATGATGTTGTGGTACTGGACAATTTAAGCAATGCAAGTGAAAAAGCACTGGACAGAGTATCAAAAATCACAGGAAAACCAGTGAAGTTTTATAAGGCAGATATTCTGGACAGAGATGCTTTAAATAATATTTTTGACAAGGAAACTATTGAGTCCTGCATCCATTTTGCAGGTTTGAAGGCAGTTGGAGAATCTGTGGTTAAGCCCTGGGAGTATTATGAAAATAACATAGCAGGCACTTTAACCCTGGTTGATGTAATGAGAAAACATAATGTGAAAAATATTATTTTCTCTTCCTCTGCAACTGTATATGGAGATCCGGCACAGATTCCGATTACAGAAGAATGCCCAAAGGGACAGTGTACGAATCCGTATGGCTGGACAAAATCCATGCTGGAACAGGTGCTTACCGATATCCAGAAAGCAGATCCAGAATGGAATGTTATGCTTCTTCGTTACTTTAATCCAATTGGCGCACATAAGAGTGGAACAATTGGAGAGAACCCAAATGGCATTCCCAATAACCTTATGCCATATATTACACAGGTAGCAGTTGGTAAGCTGAAGGAACTTGGTGTATTTGGAAATGATTATGATACTCCGGATGGAACTGGTGTAAGAGACTATATTCATGTTGTGGATCTGGCAAAGGGGCATGTAAAAGCGCTTAAGAAAATCGAGGAAAATCCTGGGCTTGCGATTTACAATCTGGGAACCGGAAAGGGCTATAGTGTTCTTGATATTGTAAAGAATTTTGAAGCTGCAACTGGTGTGAAAATTCCATATGTGATCAAACCTCGCCGAGCCGGAGATATTGCAACTTGTTATTGTGATGCATCTAAGGCAGAAAAAGAGCTTGGCTGGAAAGCAGAAAACGGTATCCGTGAGATGTGTGAAGATTCCTGGAGATGGCAGTCTAATAATCCGCAGGGATATGAAGAATAGGATGTATATTTAAAATAAGAGAGCTGTGAGATGCAGCCCTCTTATTTTTTTGAATAATTGACCTTATGTTATAAATGAACGCATTTTTATCCTAAAATGTTCTATTTTTTTAAATTCTACAATTTTGTGCATGTTTTGTTAAATGTTGTTTATGTAATTTTGGAAAAGATAAAGATATAATCATATTCGGATTAAGGAAGTACGAAAATAAACCTGAAAAAAACAGGAGAAAGAGAAGGAAAACATGGAAGAAAAAAGATATTTGAAATGGTACAACAAAGTCGGATACGGTTCCGGAGATGTGGCTGGAAATGTGGTATATGCATTCCTTTCCACCTTCGTAATGCTCTATCTGACCAATACTGTTGGATTGAATCCGGGTATTGTAGGAACATTGATTGCAGTATCAAAACTGTTTGATGGAGTGACCGATATTTTCTTCGGCTCTATGATTGATAAGACAAAAACAAAAATGGGAAAAGCAAAACCCTGGATGCTGTATGGTTATATCGGCTGTGCAGTTACTTTGATCGGTGTATTTGCAATTCCGGAAAGTCTTGGACAGACAGCGCAGTATGCATGGTTCTTTATTGCATATTCCCTGTTAAATGCAGTATTCTATACAGCAAATAACATTGCATATTCAGCTCTTACAGCTCTGATTACCAAGAACAGCAAAGAACGTGTAGAAATGGGATCTTACCGTTTTATCTTTGCATTTTCTACCAGCCTTTTGATCCAGTCTGTTACTATCAAGTTTGTTGAGATTATGGGAGGGGGAGCTGCTGGATGGAGAACTGTAGCAATCATTTATGCCATCATTGGACTTATTATAAATACAGTTTCTGCATTATCTGTAAAAGAGCTTCCAGAAGAAGTCTTAAACGAAGATGCGTCCAGCGCAGTAGATGAAAAATACAGCCTTATTGAAGCTGCAAAACTGTTATTTTCCAACAGATTTTATATTATGATCTGTGTAACCTACATTCTGCAGCAGATTTATTCCGCAATGCTCAGTATGGGTATTTATTACATGATGTATGTATTGAAAAACGAGGATCTGTTCCCGGTATTTTCCTGGGCAATCAATATCCCGTTAATCATTGCGCTGGTTATTACACCATCTTTAGTAGCAAAATGGAAAGGCTTATATAAGCTGAATCTGGTTGGATATACCATTGGAACCATTGGACGTGCCCTTGTAGTAGTTGCTGCTTATATGGGAAGCGTACCGCTTATGATTGCCTTTACAGCCGTTGCTGCATTTGGTATGGGACCATGGCAGGGTGATATGAATGCGGTGATTGCTAACTGTTCAGAGTATACCTATCTGACAAAGCATAAACGTGTAGACGGAACCATGTATTCCTGTACTTCCCTTGGTGTGAAACTTGGAGGAGGACTTGGAACTGCGATTACAGGCTGGCTTCTGGAATTCAGCCACTTTAACAGTTCACTTGCTGTACAGCCGGATTCCTGCCTTAGCATGCTTCATACTATGTATCTGTGGATTCCAGTTGTGATTTGTGTAATCATTACTTTTATTATGTCACAGATGAATGTGGAAAAGGCAAATGAAGAATTAAAGAACAGTAAAATGCTGAAAGCAAAATAATCATTAAGATAACGAAATATAGCAATGGGATGTAACAATAAAAATGTCTAGAGGATGATTATGAACTATAGCGGCTTAAAAGAAGACAAAAGATTAATTGAAGCAGTACCGACCGCAAGACAGATTGCATATGAAAGCATGGAATTTTTCTGTTTCATTCATTTTACAGTAAATACCTTTACCGGAAGAGAATGGGGCGATGGAACAGAGCCGGAATCTATTTTTAATCCGACAGAGCTGGATGCAAAACAGTGGGCGAAAACAGCCGCAGAGGGCGGTATGAAGGGACTGATCCTTACCTGCAAACATCACGACGGATTCTGCCTGTGGCCATCAAAATACACCGAACACAGTATCAAAAACTCTCTATATAAAAATGGAAAGGGTGATATTGTAAGAGAAACAATGGAGGCTTGCAGAGAATATGGCCTGAAGTTTGGTGTTTATCTTTCTCCTTGGGACAGAAACAATGAATCCTATGGAAAAGGAAAAGAGTATGATGACTATTATGTGAATCAGCTTACAGAGCTTCTGACAGAGTATGGTGATATTTTTGTAGTATGGTTGGACGGTGCCTGTGGGGAAGGCGCAAACGGAAAGGTACAGAAATATGACTGGCAAAGATACTACCAGGTAGTTCGCAAGCTGCAGCCAAATGCTGTGATCTCTATTTCTGGTCCTGATATCCGTTGGTGTGGAAATGAAGCTGGTGAGGTACGCCCAAGTGAATGGAGCGTGGTAGCAGCAGATATGAAAGATCCGACTCTGACCGCAGAGTTAAGCCAGCAGGAGGATAATGAAGAGTTCCGTGAAAGACCATTGGATGAAACACAGTCTGATCTGGGAAGCAGGGAACGTCTTGCGAAGGAAGAACGACTTTCCTGGTATCCGGCTGAGACAGATGTCTCCATCAGACCGGGCTGGTTCTATCACGAAGAAGAGGATGATAAGGTACGTTCTTTTGAGAATCTGAAGGATATTTACTTAAAATCAGTTGGTGGAAATACTACACTTCTGTTAAACATCCCTCCGATGAAAAACGGAAAGATCCATCCAACGGATATTCAGAACCTGAAGCAGTTAGGTGACTTTATCAAAGAAAGCTTTTCCAATAATTTAGTGGAAGAAGCTGGTATTACAACCATTCCACCACTTGACTGTCGGGAGATGTCCCCAGAAGTTCTTAGAACCGATGATTATGAGACTTATTTCCTGAATGAGGCTGGAACCAATAAACTGGTTATCAAGATCAAATGGATTGAAAGAAAAAAACTACATTATCTTGTTCTGAAAGAAGCAATTCCGCTTAGCCAGAGAGTTGAGGCATTTAATGTCTGCTATGAAGAAAACGGCAGCATAAAAAAATGCTATGAAGGAACAACTATCGGATATAAGAGAATCGTCGATTTGAAGGGAATCCATACAGATAGTCTGGCAATCGTAATTGAAGATTCCAGAGTTGCACCTGCGATGGCATTTGTGGGAGTATATTAAAATAGAAGAATAAGAAGTACATATGACTAGAGCGTGTTTGAAAAAGGCTTTCTGCAAGATGTGCGTCACAATTTGTGGGA
>ERZ827363.424-NODE-424-length-46224-cov-22.491260_pt1 | contig 46224 bp, 48 predicted proteins | sample MGYA00519776_ERZ827363 | MGnify/ENA primary metagenome ERZ827363 (study PRJEB31778, sample SAMEA3449288) | human gut metagenome | biome: human gut; feature: human-associated habitat; material: faeces | place: United Kingdom | collected 2010/2012 ... | reverse complement strand
GAGCAGCTGACTTGTAATCAGCAGGTTGTAGGTTCGATTCCTATTGCCAGCTCCAAAGAACTCTAGTTTTTCTAGAGTTTTTTATTTTGCTAAATTTTATATAGTAAACACTTAAATTATACAGAAAAAAAGTAAGAGTTATGATAAACTCTTACTTTTTTTACATTTAATTAAAGTCGTTTTTTAGATATATTCAGCTTTATTCTCACATCATCTCCGTAAAATTTAAATAATTTAAAATTACCAAGTAATCTAGAATATAGTCTAGTAGTATAAATATTTGATATTTCTAATAAATTTAAATTTGTAGAAATCAGCATCTTTTTATTATTTAAAAGCTTTTTATTTATTAAATTAAATAATTCATTAGTGGTAAAATCGGTAACTTGTTCAGCTCCTAAATCATCAATGATAAGCAAATCACAATTAATAAGAAGATCTAATAGTGTAGAATTATTTTCTAAAGCAATAGATCTTAAATCTTTAATCAATTCATCGGAAGTCTTGTAGATTACTAAATATCCTTTATCTAATAATTCTTTAGCAATACACCATGATAAGAAGGTTTTACCTGTACCTGACTCACCATAAAATAATAAATTAGTATTACTTTTTTCAAAGTTAGGAAGATACCCACCAATAATAAATTCATAAATCATTTCCATGTTCTTTTTTTGGGTGTATTTATGGTTATTATCATAAGTAGAAGAAAATAAATTAATATTAAAGTTCTTAAAATTACAATTATGTAAAGAATTTTCAAGTTCTGAAGTTTGATAATATAATTTAACTAATTTTGATTTATAGCAACTACATTTCTTATTACCAATAAATCCTGTATCTTTACATTTAGTGCATTGATAATGCAATGTTAAATAGTCCATAGGATAGCCATTAGCTGTAAGTAGTTCATATTTTTTTTCCCTAAGGGTAGTAATATTTTCACGGACAGTATTAAGCTCTTCCTCAGGAATGCCACGTAAAATTGACATTGGTAAAGAGATAGAAAGCTTTTGGATTTCATTATCTAGTTCCATAACTTTTGGAACTGTAAGCTTGATTTCTTCTTTTCTATTTCTTAAGGCTTTCTTTTCATCTTCTTGTATTTTTTCGTATAGTTCAGTTATTTTTTGTTGATATCCTTTAATCATTATCATACCATCCTAATAATTCTTGTTCTAAAGTATCATGAGCTTTAGCAGCCGTTACATTAATATTAGAGTTATTCATCCTCTTACTATTATTACTTGTATAATTACTTTTATTTATAGATGAAGGTGCTAGTTTATTTTCTTTTTCAGCAATTGCTTCAAGAGTTTTTAAATTATTTTTGTTCCAGTTAGATAAAATTCCATCTATATATTTAAATTCAGCTCTATTTAATCTTTTGAAGCATCTATTACAAGCTTCTTCTATTACTGGAATAGGGAAGTTAAATTTCATAATCCATTTTTCTAGCATTTCTTCTTGTGGCTTCATGATTTCAGTATTAGTAATTCCTAGGTATTTTAATATATGGCGTATTTTCACCCATTTATCTTCATTCATAGTAATATAATGCTGAGCTTGTTCTAGTGTTGTGATTTTCATTTCATGCCATGATTGAGCTATTTTATTTAAATATCGATAATCGGTTTTACCACGTTGAATATAATATTCTAATAAAAGAAGAGTCAATTCTGTAGATAAATTATAATCTTCTTCCCAGCTTAAATAGTTGGTCATTTCAATAGGGGATAGAGGACGTCCTAAAAGCCTTTCAATATCTGTTAACATATCTTTTCTTGAATTATTGTTAAGGGCTTCTAGTAAATTGACTTCTTTATTTTGAGTGTTATCTTCTTTCGATAAATCTACAAACTCTATATTAAAATTTCCCATTTTATCTATAGGAACTAATTCAATTACACCTTCATCATTCCAATAATTAATAGCATTTATAACATCAGATTCTAATATGTTAAGATTTGCACCTATAATAGATGAACTAACTCCCATTTCGCCTGCAACATTATATTTAAGAAGTAGTAGATATACCTTGACGAATTCACCACGGGCATTAGGCATATATTTCTCTATAAATATGTTACTTACAGGAGTAAAGTTTATATGTTTATTTTTTAGCATAAATGTGCTCATAATTTTTCGCTACCTTTCTTGGTGTAATAACTAGATTAATTATAACAAAGCTAAATAAAAGCCTCAACTAAGCTTAGTAATATTAATTATGAATAATAACTTTTAAAATGGGAAAATTAATTGATGTGCTGAAAAGTTACAAAGGAGGAGTAGTAATGGACTCAAAACAAAAAGATGATATAAAGTCAGTGCTCAAATATACTATAGCTATAATTTGTACTATTTTTCTAGTATTTGCAACAAAAGAAATAATTATTAAAAATATAGATATATATTCTTTAGAAAATGATACAGTTGTAGGAGTGTTAAGTGGAAATACCATCAATAACAATGCTTTGGATGATTTAAGCACTATAAAATGTATGGCTTCATCAGCAGCTATAATAGTTGATAGTTTTAATATAGAAGTTAATGGTTATAAGATACAAGTAGCAGATAGTGTTTTTGGTTATGTTAGCAATAAAGAAGAGCGTGATGAAATATTGCAAAAGGTCTGTTTAAGCTATATAAATGAATTAGGTATTGATAGTAAAAATGTATTAAAGGTATACGTAAATAATAATTTAAAAGCAATTCCTGAAAAAGTAAGTATAGCAAAGTTAGAGAGCAGTGTAGAAATTGCTGAAAATTTATATGATGCAGTGGTAATAAATGAAAATCTTTTAAATATGGAAATGGAAGTTATCAATAATCATGAAGAAATCATTGCACCAGCAGTAGTGGAAGAAAAAAGTGATGAATTATATATGGGTGAAAGTATTTTAGAAGAAGGGGGATGTGGAAAGAAGGTTATATATACTAAAGAGCATTATAGTGGCATTAATAAAATCTCAGAAGATATAATCAATGAAGTAGTGATTAAGGAAGCAAAACCAAGTGTAGTAAAAAAAGGTGTAAAAAATCCCTATTATGATGGAATTAGATTTTTAAATAATCCACTTAAAGATGCAGTTCTTACTTCAATATTTGGCGAAGCAAGAACTAGTAGTTATCATAAGGGAATTGATTTAGCTAAGAATTTAGGTGAGGAAGTACATAGTGCTTATGAGGGAACAGTAATATTTTCTGATTATAATAATGGTGGATATGGCAACTTGGTAATAGTCCAACATGAAAATGATATGCAGACATATTATGCTCATTTAAATGAGATATATGTTTCAAAAGGACAGTATATAGGAACAGAAGAAGTATTAGGGACTGTTGGTACAACTGGATATAGTACAGGGCCTCACCTTCATTTTGAACTAAGAGTAGGGGGGAATCCTGTGGATCCAACTCAATATATATTATGAATTTAGTTTCAGTATTATCGTAAATTAGAGAGTGTAAAAGCTAAAAGAGGATGTCGCATTAAGAATAAATAATACAATATATTGTATATAAAATTTTTAGTGCGACATCCCCTTTTACTTTAGAAGTTTAGTTAAGTTTATTTTACCATAGCCCTGTTTATAGGTTTCAATATCCATAACATCGGCATTTAATTTTAACATGGAGATTACATCATCAAAAGTTAAATCAGGTTTTTTTTCATATAAAAGTGCACATACACCTGAAATAAAAGCAGCAGAAAGGGAGGTGCCAGAAAAAGACTTATAAGAGGAATCAAGTTTAGGGGCATACATTTTTATATTATTCTTTTCAGGAACAAAAGATATATTACTATTAAGAGAAATAATATCTACACAAGCAGCAGAAAAGTTAGGCTTGATATCTTTTTTTACATCTCCACAAGAAGAATAAGCATATGATTTTGTTTCACCAGAAGTATCAAGTCCAGCAACAGTTATGCAGTGTGGACTTAATGCAGGACCAGTAATGGTACTAGCTTCATCTCTGTTACTGCCACTAGGAAGAACAGGAATAATTGATGAGTTTACAGCTTTAGTAAAAATATTATCAAATAGAGTATATATAAAATTATTAAAGGTCAATAATTCAAACGGAAGACATAAGATACGTATATTATATTGATCCTTTAAAAGAATAAGTTCTTCAATAGAAAATAACACATCAGATACCAATCCTTTACCAAGCTTATCAAATGCTTTGAAAACATGAAGTTCAGAGTTAGTAGCTATTCCCTTATAGATACCATTTGACGATTCACCATTGCCAGCAATTACTCCGCAGATGCTAGTACCATGGCCATTGTCATCATAAGGGTTAGTAAAGGAATTGATTAAATCAACAAAAGTATGAATTCGATTTTGAGGAAGAGTTAAATCTTTATGAGGATAAACACCTGTATCTACTACACCAATTCCTATATTTTTGCCGCTTAAAGAAGTATTTGTGTGGAGCCTTATTTTGTTGGCTGACAGTACGCTCATGCCACAAAGAAATAAATATTGATCAAGACATATATATTGAATTTCAGGATATTCTAATAATCTTTCTATTGATTTTGAATTCAATTTTACACATATAATATTACAGCTTTCGATTTTTCTTACGATAATACCTTTATAAGATAAAACTTTTTTTATTATAAAATCTGGAAATTTGGCATATTTAATCAATATTCTATGATTCTTATTAGGATATAAAACCATAATAGCTTTTAAATCAGGATCAATTTTCTTATTAAAAGAGAACATAAAATACCTCTGTAATTAATCTTAGTATTATATTATAAGAATATGACTAAATTTGTTAATAGATTAGAAGAATACCCGAAATAAGAAAGCTAATGCTTCCATTTAAGAATAATAATACCTAATATCATCAATCCTAAACCTAAAAATTGCGAAAATGAAAAAGATATTTTTTCGCTACCAAATAAGCCAAAGGCATTAATTATTCCAGCAGCAGCAAGCTGAGCTATTAAAATAGTACCTATTCCTATGGTAGTTCCCAAGGATTTTATGCTAAGCATCACTGTAAGTGTAATTATAATTCCTAGTACTCCACCAAGAAGATAAAGTTTATTTACTTCTTTAATGGATTTAAAGTCACCCTTACCCCAAAATAGTACTAGGATAATAGCTATGACTAAGGCAGAACCATGAACAACTACATTAGTTTCCATATCACCGATCCTTTCACTTACACGAGTGTTAAATACACCTTGAATGCTCATGGCAATACCAGAAATAATGGCACTTATAAAACCAAACATATTACATCACCTCAAAGATATTGTGCCAAATAATTTCATATTTAATGTATTTTAAAGATTAAAAAAAGGCATTTGCAATAAGCAAATACCCAATATTATTCGAAAGCTTTATTAATTTGTTCTTCATCGTATCCTAAAGTGACACCTAAGCTTAATACATCTTCTAAAAGTGTATTAAAATGGTCCGTTGAAGGGGATATAATCAAATCATTTATATCAATAAATAGATTTAAAAATTGATCACTTAAGCAGTAATCGCTAGGTCTTAAATTTAATTCATAGGAACTCAAATAGTTCTTGTAAAGCCCTAAATTAATGACATGGGCTAGAAAATCAATATATTTTTCAAATATAACATCATGATTTAATTGGGATTTATTATCAATCCAATATTTATAGCAGCTTGTTTCTTGAGCTAGAAAACTAAGTTTCACTTGTAACTCTAAATGCTTTCTGGCAGCAAGCTTGTAGTCAGATAAGCTGGTATCTATTATTTTTTTAGCGGATTTATCTTTTTGATATTCTGCAAGTGATAGAATGTTCATAATTTATCCTCCTATAGGATTATATTAAAATAATATCATTAATCTAACTATATTTTACAAAAACATTTGATGATTGAAAAGGTTAGTAAACGAATACAAAAAATAAAATTTTGAAAATTTCGAAAAAATAAAAAAATACCATGAAAAATAGACCAATATAGATTCATAATATCTATATATGGAATATTTTTCACGGAAGTTTAAATTTATTAGAAATGCTTTAATGGATATGTTTGAATTAAAATTTCTCTTCTATTGTTAGAAATCTTCCAAAGTTCTAATCTATTAACTTTTAGAGTTGATAAATTAGACTTTAATTCAGTTGGTCCATCAATTTTTTTAACTTCTTTATTAAAGTAGTTCATATTAGCTAGAGTTAGGTGAATATTTTCATTTGCATTTAAACTTTTAGTATTAAATCCATGCAGTTTAAGGTTATCAGATAATAATCTACTTAATTTTTTAATATATCCTATATCATGTACTTGTAAATTTAAAGTTTTACTAGTATCAGACACACTAACTTTTGAAGATAATTCCACTTTAAAAAATTTATATGGTTTAAGAACTTTGTCTATAACAAGATTTAATTTATCAATGTTAGGGTTTTCTAATACCTCTAGAGGAATATAAGGAATAGGAGAATTCCTATTGGCTTTATACCTCTTAGAAAGATTCTTTTGAATTGGACTTAAGTTTTTGTATGATTCATCATCAAACAAAGCTACTAAATAATATTTCATAAATATAACCTCACAAGCTAATTTTTATATGCAAACTTTGTAATAAATTATATCACATTACCAATAATATTACCAATTACTATAAGTTTAAATCAAAAGGTTATTACATTGGCTAAATAAACAATATATTGGAAGAAAAAAACCTGTTAACACTGATAGACTTTATGTTATAATGGTTAGAGTTGATTTTATGAAAATGAAAAAAATTGTCTTTTTGATGCAAATATGGATATATTTTACGAAGTAAGGATAAATTAATTATATATAATTTTAGGTAAGGGTGAATAGGATGGAAACATTAATTATTAATGGAGGCGGAACTTTAAGAGGATCTGTCGAAATAAATGGAGCAAAAAACGCAGCAGTAGCTATTTTACCTGCAGCTGTATTAGCAAGTAAAAGTAAATGTGTTATAGATAACATACCAGATATAGAGGATGTACATTGCCTGGAAAGAATTTTATTGGATTTAGGCTGCAGTGTAAAAAAAACTTCTAAAAATGTTTTAGAAATTGATGCTACAGATATTAATACTGTTAATGCGTGTACGGAAGATGTGAGAAGAATGAGAGCTTCTTACTATTTCATTGGATCTTTACTAGCAAGATTTAAAAAAGCTAAAGTTGAATTGCCTGGAGGATGTCCAATAGGAGTAAGACCTATTGATCAACACATAAAAGGTTTTGAAGCTTTAGGAGCTAAAGTTACAATTGAGCATGGTGCTGTTTTAGTGGAAGCAGAAAGCTTAAAGGCAGCAAACATTTTCTTTGATGTTGTATCTGTTGGTGCAACAATAAATGTTATGATAGCAGCAACAATGGCTGAAGGAACAACTGTTTTAGAAAATGTAGCAAAAGAGCCTCATGTAGTTGATGTTGCTAACTTCTTAAACTCAATGGGTGCAGATATTAAAGGTGCAGGAACAGATGTAATAAGAATAAAAGGTGTTAACGAATTAGTTGGATGCAATTATAGTGTTATTCCAGATCAAATTGAAGCAGGAACATTTATGATTGCTGCTGCAGCAACAAAAGGTGATGTTACAATAACTAATATAATTCCTAAACATTTAGAATCAATTAGTGCTAAGCTTATTGAAATGGGAGCTATTGTGGAAGAAGATGATGATAGTATAAGAGTTACGGTAGATAATAAATTAAGAGGTGTTAATGTAAAAACTGCACCATATCCAGGATTCCCTACAGATGTACAACAACCTATGTCAGTATTATTAAGTGTAACAAAAGGAAGAAGTTTAGTTACAGAAAGTATATGGGAAAACAGACATAAGCATACAGATGAATTAAAGAAGATGGGTGCTATGATAAAGGTTGAGGGAAGAACAGCTATTATAGATGGTGTAGAAAATCTTGAAGGAGCCAAAGTAATTGCTACTGACTTAAGAGCTGGTGCTGCAATGGTTATTGCTGGGCTAATAGCTAATGGAGAAACAGAAATAGTAGATATTGAGCATATAGATAGAGGATATCCTCATATTGAAGAAAAATTCAGAAGCTTAGGAGCAGACATAAGAAGAGTAGTAAGATAATTCTGGGGGAATTAAGATGAAATTTTGCTCATTATATAGCGGAAGTAGTGGAAACAGTATATTTATAGCATCAGATAATGCTAAAGTATTAATTGATGCTGGCTTAGCGGGCAAAAAGATAGATGATGCCTTAAAGCATATTGGAGAAGAATCAAGTAGTATAGATGGAATTTTTATAACACATGAACATATTGATCATATAAAAGGTGTAGGTGTTTTATCAAGAAAGTATGATATTCCTATATATGCTAATGACAATACATGGGCTGTTATGGAAAAAAACATAGGAAAGATAAAAGAGCATAATATAAGGATAATGGATAGAAGATCATCTATTACAATTAATGATTTAGAAATAAGATCTTTTAATATACCTCATGATGCAATAGCACCAGTAGGATATACTGTATCTTATGCTGGAAAAAACGCAAGTGTAGTTACGGATTTTGGTGTTTTCACTGAGGAAATAAGAGATAACATAATTGATTCAGATATCATATTATTAGAAAGTAATCACGATGTTAATATGCTTAGAATGGGGCCTTATCCTTATAAATTAAAGCTTAGGGTTTTAGGGGAAAATGGCCACTTATCCAATGAAGATTGTGGCAGTGCTATTGTAAGTTTACTTAAAAATGATAAAAAGAAGCAGATAGTGCTAGGGCATTTAAGCGGAACAAACAATCATCCTGATCTGGCTTATCAGACAGTTGTAGATGTACTTTCTGCAAATGGTATAAGGCCAGGGGATGATGTCATCTTACAATTGGCTAGTAGACATAATCCAAGTGAAATAATATTGTTATAAAAATATTGAAAAAAATATGTTACATAAAGTATAATTTTAGTAGCAACATTAAATAAAGAGGAGAAAATACTATGAGTTTATATACACAATGGACAGAAATGGTTGTAGAATATGTAAAAACTAAAGGAGAAAAAGCTTTTTGGGCTGAATATACAAAAATTGAAACAGCAATATACAAAGATTTATTAGCTAACCACAAAGAAGCTGTAAAGACTACAATTGCTGATTTAGCTAAAAAATATGAAACTTCAGTGGAATTCATCATGGGATTTGTTGATGGAATAAATGATAGCTTAAATAATTCATATGATTTAGAGACTTTAGATGAAAACACAGAATTAACTTTAGATGTTAATTTAGAAAAATTATATTTCAATATGTTAGAAGCTAAAGCTAACTACCTTTATACATTACCACAATGGGATGGAATATTCTCAGTAGAAAAGAGAAAAGAAATTCAAAAAGCTTACAAGACAACAAACATGGTTATCAATGATAACAAGGTTGGTAGAAACGATGCTTGTCCATGCGGAAGCGGTAAGAAATATAAGAAATGCTGTGGAAAGTAATATAAATTATAAAAGAGATTTGATGTATGTCAAATCTCTTTTTGCTAATATTTATCGAAATCTATGTATTGAATAAGAAATACATTACTTTTACTGTCAACTTTAATGAAACTTTTAAATAAATTATAATAAGAGTTTCAAAGACAGGAGAAAGACAAATGTTTAATATATTTCCATATGTGTTTCAGACAACTTTTAATACCTTAATGAATAGTGATTTTATAGATAGTATTATTGATAGCGTTTTAAATAATGAAACTGTTAATAATGTGATAAATGAAATAGAAAATATGGCATCTTTAGATATAAATCTTAGTGAAAGGGAAAAAGAATATATAATAAGTGGAAGATTACCAGGAGTTAAGAAGTCAGATATTGATGTAGATTACAATAATAACTATGTAACCATAAAGGTTAAAAGAAATCAGTTTTTTTCTAATGGGCAAAATTTTTCAGTAACAATTATAGGGCCGGAAAATGAAGAAATAAAGGATTTTTATGTAGGAAATGTTGATCCATATAGTATTAAAGCTGTGTTTAAGGATAATTTGCTTACTGTACATGTTCCAAAGAAAAATAAGATTGATGATAAAGTTACTATAATTAATGTAGATTATACAGTTAAATAATGTATAAGTTAAGGAGGAAAAATGATGAACATAACAATAATTTCAGTAGGAAAGCTTAAGGAGAAATATTTAAAGCTAGCTATTGATGAATATACTAAAAGATTAGGAAGATACTGTAAGGTTGATATAATAGAGCTACCAGATGAAAAAACACCTGATAATGCTTCAGAAAAAGAAGAACTTCAGATAAAAGATAAGGAAGGGGAATTAATCCTTTCTAAGATTAAAGATAATATGTTTGTGGTGGCTATGGATTTAAATGCAAAACAAATGACTTCTGAAGAATTTTCTAAGTTTATTGAAACACAAGGTGTAATGGGAAACTCCAATATAGCCTTTGTTATAGGAGGAAGCCTTGGTCTATCTCAAAATGTTATAAAAAGAGCTAATCATAAAATTTGTTTCTCTAAAATGACATTTCCACATCAATTATTTAGAGTGATGCTTTTAGAACAAATTTATAGAGCATTTAGAATAATGAAGAATGAACCATATCATAAATAAGTGAGGTTTTTATTTAAATTGTAAATAGAATAATGTTATAAGATATTAAAACTCTTACTTGTATTAAAATATGCAGGTAAGAGTTTTTATTTATAATAAAAGAGTAAAGTTTATTAAATAATAAAATTATTGGAGAATAATGTAGATTATAAATATTTTGAAGCAACACATTCAGGACACGGACTTCAAAATGATGATAAAATTTATAAAGAATATATGGAAACAGTGGAAGAATACCTTGATAAGTATATACCTGTAGAAAAATAATTAAGGAGGAGTAGAGATGAAAAAGCTGTTAAAGATAATAGGAATAGCTATTGTATTATTTATTGCACTGTTAGTCATAATATTATTTATACCAATGACACCCAATAACTATACTAAGGAAGTAAAAACAGGTGGAGATATTGAAATTAAATATTTATCAATGGGAGATTATAAAGTTAGAAAAGTAAAAAAAGATGGCTCAGAAATAACGAAGAAATATTATATTTATTATCCTGAAGAATTAAGTAATATCAATAAAAAATATCCAGTAGTAGTTATATTAAATGGTACTGGAGTTTTGCCTAAAAAGTATAAAGCATTATTCAAACATTTAGCTTCTTGGGGATTTGTAGTTATTGGCAATGATGATGGTAGCACAGGATTTGGCAAGTCTGCTGATGAAACAATAGATTTGATTATATCTGAAAATAGTAATAGTAACAGTATTTTTTATGGTAAATTAGATTTAGACAACATAGGTATAACAGGACATTCACAAGGTGGAACAGGAGTGTTAACAGCAACTTCTATTATGGAATATAAGGACAAATACAAAACAGCAGTAGCTTTATCTCCAACACACGAAGAAATTTCACATCAGTTTGGGTGGAAATATGATTTAACTAAAATAAATATACCAATATTGATGATAGCAGGAACTAATGGATATTTTGAAACTCAATATGTAATACCAATTGAAAAAATGATTGAAATGTATAATAAGATACCATCATCAAAGGTAATGCTCAGAAGAATTGGAGCAAAACATGTACAAATGCTATATTCAGCAGATGGATATGTTACAGCATGGTTTATGTGGCAATTACAAGGAGATGAAGAAGCGGGAAAAGCATTTATGGGAGATAATCCAGAAATAAGAAATAACAAATTATATCAAGATATTCAATTATCAGTCGAATAGTAAAAGTAAAAATGCTCTTTGACTAATAGAAGTAGCAACAATAATAACTACAAAAGATATTAATTATAAAAAATGGGGCTGTTGAACTAAATAATTAGTGTTTATGGTAATTTATTTATATGTCAAAATGGTAAAAAGCTAGAAAGGGGGGGATGAAGTAATAGTATCCGAAAGTGAAAAGTTTAAAATTATAAAACTAATAATTAATATTTTAGAGGTTAATAGAATTTAAAAAAGATGACTCCTGTTCAATACAGAAATCATCTCTTAAATTAGTCTACTCTTTTTTAAACTGTCCTTGACAAAGGGTATAGTTTAAATATTCCAATCTTTATTTTTAAATATTAATAATTAAATTTATTTTTTACAGCTTCAAAAACAGGTTCAAAACTACTTTGATTTTCATTAAATAGTTTTATTAACTCTTCTTTTGCTTTAATATATTTAGGATCACATTCATCATATTTAATTATTGCATTACCTTCCTTATGAAACTTCATAAATATTATTGGATGTTTTTTTGCAAATAACTCTAATTCTTCAATATGACGTTCTGCTTTTGTTGCTTTTTTCATCCACCTAAAAATATTTTCATAATTATTCATTTTATTCATCCTCCTTATTATAGCTTAAAATCAGTTGAATCATAAGTTTTTACTTTGGGTTCTCCAAAGTAAGCTTTTACACTTTTAACTTATGGATTATGATTTACATTTTTGTGTTGGTGTTTAGTATTTTTCATTTTATTTGATAAAATAATATAACTTAAATTGGTCTTATGTCAATATATTGGACACAGAAACTCAAACTTTTTTATGTTGCACTTTTAGCTAATAATTAGCATTGTTCTGGTGTCATGTAATTAATAGAAGAGTGAAGCCTCGTTCTTATTGTAACCAACCCTCAATATATTTAAATATAGCTATATTAGCTTAATCATAAAAAAATAATTTGTAAATGAAATAGTTTGATTATCAAAATAAAATAATGTATAATATCTTTAGCAAAGATAACTTATTAAAAAATAGGAGAAAAGTATATGAAGAAAAAATTAAAGATAATAGGTATTAGTACATTAGCATTAATATTAGCATTAGTTATTGGAGTAGGAGGATTGTTTTTTGGAGAGATTCGTACATTAGTATCTTTTAAACAATTAAATGAGCATCCTTTTTATGAAATGACTTATCATGCAGATTATAATTTAGATGAATTTTTAGTAAATGGAGCTGCAACAGATGATGATCTTGTAAGCTTTGTAACTAAGCAAGTATTAAAAGGAATTTCTTTTGATGTTAATCCAGATGGAGCTTGTAGCACTTTTGTTGCTACTAATTTAGAAGATGAAAATCTTTTTGGAAGAAATTTTGATTATGTACATTCTATAGGACTTATTGTTCGCACTCAACCTAAGAATGGATATAAGTCAATTTCTTTAGTTAATTTAAATCATTTAGGATTAAGTTTAGAAAATATGCCAACTAAGAATTTAATAAATCGTGTTATTACTTTAGCAGCACCATATGCACCATTAGATGGTATGAATGAAAAAGGACTTGCTATTGGTGTTCTTGTTATTGAAGATGGAAAAGTTCATCAAAATACTGGAAAAGTACCTATAACAACTACTTCAGCAATTCGTATGGTTTTAGATAAAGCGGCTACTGTTGATGAAGCTATTGAATTACTTAAAAATTATGATATGAATTCAAGTGGAGAAACAGGTTATCATTTTCAAATTGCAGATGCTACAGGAAATACAGCAGTTGTTGAATATATAAATAATGAAATGCATGTTTTAACTAAAGAAGAGGGATATACAGCAGCAACAAATTTTGTTCTTTATAACAATATGAATTCAGGATATGGACAAGACCGTTATGAAAAAATTAAAGCTAAGCAAGAAGAGACAAATGGAATAATGAGTGAAGATGAAGCAATGGATCTTTTACTTAGTGTACCTTCACAAGGAGTAAGACAGGTTGAAGGTGGAGAAGGAATACCTTCAGATACACAATGGTCATGTGTGTATAATTTAGATGATTTAACATTACAAATTTGTACAACTAGAGATAAGTCTAGAACTTATAATTACTCATTAAAATAATGATATTGTTAATTCGGAAATCTTGAATTTTTGTTTGTATGATGATTGTTTGTCAATATTAAAAGAGTATGATAGTATATATAAGAATATAAGCAGAATTTTATATATTTCTATATTTTGCATATATTAATTGTAATTATACAATTACAAATGAAAATTATTGGAGGAATGAATAATGGATAAATTACCAAATTGCCCTAAATGTAATTCGGAATATACATATGAAGATGGAAGCCTTTTAGTATGTCCTGAATGTGCTTATGAGTGGACTGCTGGTGCAGAAGTTGCTGGAGAAGCTCAAGAAGTAATCAAAGATGCAAATGGAAATGTATTAAACGATGGAGATACAGTTACAATAATAAAAGACCTTAAAGTTAAAGGTGCTTCATCTGCATTAAAGCAAGGTACAAAAGTAAAAAATATACGTTTACTTTATGGTGTATCTGATGGACATGATATTGATTGTAAAATAGATGGTTTTGGAGCTATGAAATTAAAATCATCAGTAGTTAAAAAAATATAGAAAAGATTCCGTATTAATAAGAACTTAATGCTTCAGAAATAAAGTTCATATTAATACGGTTTTTTTATATGTAATAATAAAAAAGTAGTATACTATAATTAAAACGAAAGATAAGAGTGGTGAAAAATGAAAGAAATAATAAATAATATTAAAGATAATGCACTTTTTTCTGGTATTAGTGGAGAAGAATTAGAAGAATTATTAAAACATTTAAATTATTATATAGAGAGATATCCTAAAGGTTCTATAATTTCACAGGAAGATGATAACTGTAATGCTATAGGTTTATTATTACAAGGAACAGCTAATATAGAAAGAATATATCCTAGTGGTAAATCTATAGTAATGAAGAAGCTTTCTTGTGGTGATGTATTTGGAGAGGCACTTATTTTTTCTAAAACTACTACGTATCCTGTAACAGTAATGGCAAATAGCAATTGTATAGTAGGGTATTTAAATAAAGAGGACATCATAAAATTATTTTCTTTAAATGATATTATATTAGAAAATTTTCTGATGCTTTTAAGTGATAAAGTTATTGTACTTAATAATAAGATTAAAAGTATTTCTTTAAAAAATATAAAGCAAAAAGTTGCAGATTATATTTTGCAAGAATATAAATCACAAAAACAACTAATAGTAAATTTAAAAATGAACAAAGAAGAAATAGCAAATTTTATAGGAATTCCGAGACCTTCTTTATCAAGAGAATTAATTAAGCTTAGAAAAGAAAAAATTATAGATTTTGATAGGAATAATATAACTATATTAGATATAGATAAATTAGAAGAAATACTTTTTCATTGAAAAAATGAAAATAAACTTTGTAACAAATGTTACATATTTTATTTTAATTATAGGGTATTATATAGTATATATTTTGAAAATTAATTTTACGGGGGTTTAAGAAATGGAAAATAAAATGTTTTGTTTTCAATGTCAAGAAACAGCAGGATGTACAGGTTGCACTAAGTTTGGTGTTTGTGGAAAAAGCCCGGATTTAGCTAGAATGCAAGACCTTTTAATATATACAACTAAAGGGTTAAGTGAGATAACAACTAGATTAAGAGCTGAAGGACAAGCTATAGATGGAGCAGTTAATCACTTAATAACTATTAATTTATTTACAACAATAACTAATGCAAACTTTGATGATGAAGTATTCTACAGCAGAGTTAGAGAAACTTTAAATGTTAAGAATGAACTTATGGCAAAGTTAAAAGATACAGCAAACTTATCAGAAGCAGCTTTATGGGATGCATCTTCAAATGAAGAAATGGACAAGAAGTCTGATATAGGAGTTTTAGCAACTAAAGATGAAGATGTTAGAAGTTTAAGAGAACTTATAACTTATGGATTAAAAGGTATGTCAGCATACATGAAGCATGCTAATGCTTTAGGATATGATAGTGAAGAAGTTAATGCTTTCATGCAAAGCACATTAGCTAAGTTATTAGATGATTCTTTAACAATAGACGAACTTATAGCTTTAACTTTAGAAACAGGTAAAGTTGGTGTTGATGGTATGGCATTATTAGACCAAGCTAACACTGAAACTTATGGAAATCCTGAAATAACTAAAGTAAATATTGGAGTTAGAAATAATCCAGGTATCTTAGTATCAGGACATGACTTAAAAGATTTAGAATTATTATTAAAACAAACAGAAGGTACAGGAGTAGATGTATACACTCACTCAGAAATGTTACCAGCACATTACTATCCACATTTAAAGAAATATTCTCACTTAGTAGGAAACTATGGTAATGCATGGTGGAAACAAAAAGAAGAATTTGAAAGCTTTAATGGACCAATTCTTATGACTACTAACTGTATAGTACCACCTAAGGACTCATACAAAGATAGAGTATATACAACTGGAGCAGCTGGATATACAGGATGTACTCATATTAAAGGAGAAAGTGAAGATAATAAAGATTTCTCAGCAATAATAGAACATGCTAAGAAGTGCAAAGCTCCAACTGAAATTGAAACTGGAGAAATTGTTGGTGGATTTGCCCATGCTCAAGTATTTGCTTTAGCTGATAAAATTGTTGAAGCAGTAAAATCAGGAGCTATTAAGAAATTCTTCGTAATGGGTGGTTGCGATGGTAGAGCTAAATCAAGAAATTATTACACTGATTTTGCTAAGGCTCTTCCAAAGGATACTGTTATTTTAACTGCAGGATGTGCTAAATATAAATATAATAAATTAGATCTTGGAGATATCGGTGGAATTCCAAGAGTACTAGATGCAGGACAATGTAACGATTCATACTCATTAGCATTAATAGCATTAAAATTAAAAGAAATATTTGAACTTGAAGATATAAATGATTTACCAATAGCATTTAATATTGCTTGGTATGAACAAAAAGCAGTAATAGTATTATTATCATTACTATACTTAGGAGTGAAAAACATTCACTTAGGACCAACGCTTCCAGCATTCCTTTCACCTAATGTAGCTAAAGTATTAGTTGAAAACTTTGGTATTGGTGGAATAAATAATGTTGAAGATGATATAGAAATGTTTATGAACATGTAATATATTGAATTATCAAAAAGAACCTCTTGGTAAACAGCTAAGGGGTTCTTTTTACAATTGATGAAAAACTTATGCTTGATGAATATGGAATTAATAATATTATCAAGATAGAACTATCTAATTTATAATATAGAAAAGTTATTGAGGGAAGTTATTTAATAGTTTTTTTAAAAACTAATTGACATAAATTTCTACGCATTGTATATTGTAAGTATATAATAAACAGTTGTACGCTGTGAAAGTACAAAAGGGGGTATTTATGAAAAAAATGTCTTTAATTTCAAGGATATTTATTTGTTTCTTTTTGGGTATTATCTTGGGGTTAGGATGCAATGGTATTGGTCTTTTATGGCCAGTAAGATTAGCAGCTACATTTAGTAGTATTTTTGGTAGCTTCTTATCCTTTGTTATTCCTTTAATAATAATAGGATTTATAGTTCCAGGAATAGCTACACTAGGTAAAAAGTCTGGAAAGGGTTTGCTACTTACAACAGTTATAGCTTATGTTTCAACTATAGTAGCAGGATTATTAGCGTATTTAGCAGGATCAGCCATTCTGCCTAATTTAATTAAGCAGGGAACATTAGCAGAAGGAGCAGCAGTTGAAGCTACTGCCTACTTTACAATAGATATACCTGCTATAATGGGGGTTATGTCTGCTTTAGTCTTAGCTTTTATTTTAGGTATTGGTATATCAAAAGTAAAAGATAGCTCCTTATTAAGGGTTTTTGAAGAGTTTAATGAAATAGTGCTTATGATAGTTAATAAAGTATTAATTCCTTTAGTACCAATATATATTGGTTGTATTTTTGCTAAATTAAGCTTCAGTGGAGAGATATTTACTACTCTTAAGTCTTTTGCCATAGTATATGCAGTATTATTTTCAGTGCAAGCTATATATATATTAATTCAATACAGTATAACTTCAATAATAAAGAAGGAAAATCCTATTAAGTTGATAAAAAATATGCTACCAGCATATTTTACAGCAATGGGGACACAATCATCAGCAGCTACTATTCCAGTAACTTTACAATGTGTAAAAAGAAATTCAGTTAGTGATGAAATAGCAGAATTTGTAGTTCCTTTAGGAGCGACAATACATCTAGCAGGAGATACAATAACTTTAGTAATAACTTCAATGGCTGTAATGTATATGAATGGACAAGTTCCAACATTATCTCAAGTATTACCATTCATTTTTATGCTTGGAATTACAATGATTGCAGCACCAGGAGTTCCAGGAGGTGGCGTAATGGCAGCACTTGGATTATTAGAAACAATGTTTGGCTTTGGTAGTATAGAAAAATCTATAATGATAGCTCTTCACGCAGCACAAGATAGCTTGGGAACAGCTACTAATATAACTGGTGATGGAGCAATTGCTATAATTGTAGATTATCTTATAAATAAGAAAAGTAATGAAAGTAAAGTAGAGTTAGAGTCAATTTAAATTCATTTTAAACAATATTTTAGTGAAAATAATGATATAATTAATGGTAACTATTATTGATTAATTTGATGAATGGAGGGCTAGATATGTTTACTAAAGAAGAACTTTTAGTAATTGAAGATGCATTAAATATTGCAGATGAAAAATATATTAAGCTTATGGAAGAAAGTAAGAATAATAAAAATAAGCTTGTAGCATATAACAGAAAACAAAAAAAACTATGGTTAGTTCAAAATAAATTAAATAAGCTTTTACAAGAAAAATAATAAAAACATCCAGAGAGAAAGATTCTAATCTTACTTTCTGGATGTTTTTTTAATATATATATTTATCATAATCCACCTAATAAATTCAATATATACCATTATATATTAAAGTTTTGAAATATTTAATAAAATATTGAAAAAAATTAAGAAAATATAGCTTTAAAATAAATTTACAAAAATTTAAAAGTATAATAAGATTTATAATAGTAATTAGTATGAGGAGGAATTTATGATAAAAAATAAAAAGAAAAATCTTTTAATTTTAGTTGCTATAATATTAATTATAGGAAGTGTAGTGATTATAAAAGAAAAAAGTAGCAAGAATAAATATAATTCTATTAAAGCAGAAAAGCAAGAGAGCACAGGTGAGGAAGTAAGTGAAGCTCCTAGTTCTGTAAGTAATGAAGAAGGCAATTCGGAAACAGTAGAGGAAGGAGTAAATGAGAAAGCAGATACAACTGATGTAAAGTATATAAACATTGCACCAGAAGAAGTGAGAATTCCAATTTTAATGTATCATTCTATATGCGCTGATTATCCTGATAATAGTTTGATGGTAGCACCTGAACTCTTTAATGAACAAATGGCTTGGCTTAATGATAATGGATTTACTACAATGTCTTTAGAAGAGGTATATGAAGCTTTTGAAACAGGTAAGGTACCAGTAAAGCCTGTAGCTATAACTTTTGATGATGGTTATGCTGATAATTATACAGAGGCATATCCTATATTAAAAGAGTACGGTATGAAGGCAACATTTTTTATAATAACCAATAATACAGACAAAGATGGTTACTATATGAGTACAGATATGTTAAAAGAAATGAAGGAACATGGAATGGAAATTGAAAATCATACAGCATATCATTTTGAATTAGGTGGAGCCTCACTTGCGGATCAAAAGATGACTATAGAAGATGGAAAAGAATTTCTTAAGGAGAATATTGGAGTAGATAGTAAGTTTTTATGCTATCCAGCAGGTAAGTATGATGATACCACTGTGAGTTTAGATGCACAACTTGGTATTAAGGCAGCTGTAACCACTGAATATGGTTTTGCTAGTATAAATGATGGTTTATATACCTTAAAGAGGGTGAGAATATCACCGATGTCTATGGATAGTTTTAGCAGTATTTTTTCTCCATTTACAGAATAAAAATCATGTGCCATAATTAATTTAATATATTTAGAAATAATAATATTAGATAATAGCTGGCTATTTTTAGTGAAATAATAGATATTTTATTAGGATAACAGTTATGGAGGTAACTATATGGCAAAATATAATAGCACAAATAATGACTTATTAAGAGATTCAAAGAGAAATACAACACCTAAAATATATGGTCTTTTATGTGATTTAGTAAATGATGAAAGGGAAGATTTGGCAGAATTAGTATTAAAGATTGATTATCTTATAGCTTATGCTAGTAATGCAGCAAAAGGCAAAGATTTTCAAGAGGCTAAAGAAACTGTATCTAAAGCTAAGGAAAGAATAAAAATGCTTAAGAGAGAAAATGTAGATGTTTCTCATTTAGAATATTTATTAGAAGGTGTAGAAAAAAAGATAAAGAAGTAAAAATTTCTTTATCTTTTTTTATAAAAATTATTTTCTTTTTCTGCTTTTGTTAGCAACTTCTACATTTACTTTTCTCTTGTTAATTTTCTTTCCAGAGCATTTTTCAAGTATTTGTTTATGAATGCTGTAATCAACATTTACAAATGTGAAGTTTTCTAATATATCTATATCTCTTATTTGACGTCCGCCAACCTTAGCATTATCTTTGATATAGTTTAATAATAATTTTATTGTTAATCCATCTCTCTTACCAGCTGAGAAGAATAATCTAACATCTTCTTTCTTAGGAGAAGCTATTTCGTTGTTTTTGTAATCAAATGATAATTTATTTTTAAATTGGTTTTGTATTAATGATGCAATTACATCTGTTGCATTAAACTTTTCTGTAAGCTCTTCTGCAATTTTTGTAAATCTTGAAGTATCAGTATTGTCTTCAATTATTGTACTTACTTCTTCTAAAAGTATAGCAAATTTGTTATTGTAAATTTCTTCAACTGTAGGTACAGATTTTTTTACTATATTACTCTTAGTTACTTTTTTAATTTGATTTAAGAAACCAAATTCTCTTGGTGAAATTATGCTGTAAGCAGTACCAGTTCTTCCTGCTCTACCAGTTCTACCAATTCTATGAACATAAGATTCAATGTCTTGTGGTAATTCATAGTTAAATACATGAGTTACGCCATCAACGTCGATTCCTCTAGCAGCAACATCTGTTGCAACTAAAAATTTTAATGATCCGTTCTTAAATTTAGCTAAAGTCTTCATTCTTTGAATTTGAGACATATCTCCGTGCATTCCTTCAACCATATATCCTCTGCTTTGCATAGATGAAACTAAATCATCAACACCTTTTTTTGTTTTACAGAAGATGATACCAGCAGATGGATTATCGAAATCTATTAATCTGCATAAAGTTTCAAACCTTTCATTATTATTAACTTCAAAAAAGTTTTGTGTAATTGTTGAGCCAGTCAATTCTTTTCTAGCAATAGCAATATGTACAGAATCTTCTTTTAAATATTTCTTAGTTAATTTTTTGATTTGAGAAGGCATTGTTGCTGAGAATAAAAGAGTTTGTCTTTCTTCAGGAATACTCTTCATTATTTCTTCCATATCATCAATAAATCCCATGTTTAACATTTCATCAGCTTCATCTAATACTAAGAATTCAACTGAATCTAAAGGTAGAGTACCTCTTCTTATATGGTCTAAAACTCTTCCTGGAGTTCCTACAACTATGTTAGCTTTCTTTATGTCTCTTATTTGGTTGTGTATTGGTGCACCACCGTAGACAGCAACTACGTTTAATTTTTCATATTTTGCAAGCTTAACTAATTCATCGTGAACTTGTATAGCTAATTCTCTTGTTGGTGCTAAGATAATTGAACTTATTGCCTTTCTATTAGTTATGTTGTTTAGCATTGGAAGTCCAAAAGCAGCTGTTTTTCCAGTACCTGTCTGAGCTTGGCCAATGATATCTTGCCCGTTTAAAGCTACTGGAATAGCTTCGGCTTGGATATCTGATGGAGTAGTAAAGCCTAAATCTGTTATAGCTTTTAATAATCCCTCTTTCAATCCTAAGTCATTAAATGTTAATTTTGTCATATAGTATCCTCTTTCTTTTCAATATATTTTTATTTATAAATTTTAATCTACTAATTAAAATAATTATTCAGCACAACTATTTTTATAACTTATCTTAGTATATAGTAAAACAATAATTTATGCACTAAGTATTTATTGTAAAAATTAAAAAATACTAAAACTTAGTAAATAAAAATGAGTTTATTTGCATAAAAATAAAAAAAATAAGTGTTTATATAGTTGACAAGTAGGAGAAAATAGTTCAAAATATCAAATTGAAAATAGTAATTATGAGACAGTATGAAATTATTGTATATTGTGTTATTTTATCAATAGAGCAGATGGGCGGCTTAAATACTACCCATTTGCTCTATTTTTTTAAAAGAAAATTGTGAAAGGTGAGAAAAAATGGGAAAAATTTTAGAAGATAAGGTATTTTTAAAAGCAATGCTTACATTGGCAATTCCTATTGCATTACAAAATTTAATAACAACGTCATTAAATCTAGTGGACAACCTCATGATTGGTAAATTAGGAGAAACTCCTATAGCAGCAGTAGGATTAGCAAATCAATATTTCTTTATATTTACTTTATGTATAATGGGTATAAATGCAGGAGCCAATATATTTATGGCTCAGTTTTGGGGTAAGAAAAATGTTAAAGACATAAAGAAGATGTTAGGAATTGATATTACTATTGGATTTATTGCAACAATGATATTTGGTTTGGCAGCCTTTGTTTTTCCTCATAAAATAATGGGAATATTATCAAATGATATTGAAGTAATACAGTTAGGTTCACAATATTTAAGGATTGTAGCTATAAGTACAATATTTGTTAACTTAAGTCAATGTCTTTCTTCAGCACTAAGAAGTACAGGACAGCCATCTATACCTATGTATGCTAGTTTAATAGGTGTTTTATGTAATGCAGTATTAAACTGGGTATTTATATTTGGTAATCTTGGAGCACCAAAAATGGGGGTGGCAGGAGCAGCTTTAGCAACGACCATTGCCAGAATAATAGAATTTATATATATTCTTGGTAATGTTTATATAGGTAAGAATATAGTAGCAGCAAAGGTAAGAGAATTATTTGATTTTAGTTTTAAAGATATAAAAGGTTATTTTAAGGTTTCAACTTCTGTAATTTTAAATGAGCTTGTATGGTCGCTAGGTATGACAGCTTATACAGTATCATATTCATTTATTGGCACAAGAGCTGTAGCTACAATGCAAATAGCAAATACGTTAAATAATATGTTTATGGTTATTTGTACAGGCTTAGGTGCAGCAGCAGCCATAATTATAGGAAATAAAATTGGAGCAGAAGAAGAGGAAGTAGCTATAGATTATTCTAAAAGGATTAGTATTCTTGCACCGATTGCAGGGTTTATTTTAGGAATAATAATATGGATAGCAGCACCATTAATAGTGAAACCTTTTGATGTAAGTGCAGAAGCATGTGCAGATACTATTAGAGTATTAAGAATAATGGCAATTTTTTCAGCTTTAAGATTCTTTAATACAGTATTGATAATAGGTGTATTTAGAGGTGGCGGAGATACTTTATATACAATGCTAGTACAACTTGGTACAGTTTGGTTTTATGCAGTACCAATAGCTTTTTTTGCAGTTATAGTATTAAAGATGCCAGTGGAAGTTGTATTTTTCCTAATCTGTTCTGAGGAACTTGTTAAAGTATCATTTAGTATTTCTAGATTGAAGTCATGTAAGTGGATTAAAAATGTTATAAACTAAAAAATCTGTATAAGGGAATTTATAATTTTCCTTATACAGATTTTTTTATTGTTCAGGTAGCTTACTAGCTACAATTTCTTGAATTTTTGCTGGTAGCTCTTCTAATTCTTCCTTAGATAAGCCATTAGTTTCAACCATTTTATGTATATAGAAATCTACAGTGCCTTTTTTTATCCATGATCCATTACCATGTTCCATGATCTTGTATGAACCATTAATAGTGATAGGTATTATAGGACACTTTGATTTTGTGGCAAGTTTAAAGCTTCCTGCTTTAAATTCTGCCATCTTAGTACCTTTACTTCTAGTTCCTTCTGGGAAGATAACCATTGAAAATCCCGCTTTTAAGTTTTTTATACCTTTAATAATAGCTTCCCCAGATTTTCTTATGCTTAATCTATCCATAAATACACAATGCATAGCATTCATCCAGCCTGTAACTAGAGGGATTTTTTCTACTTCAATTTTTGATATAAAGCCTATTAAATTAGGAATTGAAGTTAAATATATTGGTATATCAAAGTTTCCTTGATGATTTCCTACAAATAGTACAGTTTTGTCTTTTGGAAGATTTTCTAATCCATGTACATTTACATTTACTCCTGCAACTTTAAGTAATGAATTTGCCCATATACGAGTACATTTATTAGTTAGATTATTGCTTTCTTCCATTCGTCCTTTTTTAGCTAAATATTTAACTCTTAGAAGGAAGGGAATACTTATAATTAAACTTAAGAAAAACCATATAAACCAAATAATCGTTCTTATCATAATAATTCACTCCTATTATATTAGTACATTTTTCAGTATACTATAAATTTATTATGTATTCAAAAGATGTGCGTAGAAAGAGCATAAGCAAAGTTAGGAGTTTTTCATATATTATCAATGAAGATAATTTAATAGAGGTTATGAATTTGAGTGATTTTAATAAAGAAAAATTGAACATTGTCTTTGCTGATGATATAGATAATGATGGAGCAATAATACCTAGAAGATATACTTTAACTCATAGTGATGAAACAGGAGAATTGTTTTTAAGTATAGGAAAATATTATGATTATAGCAAGGTAAGTGAATTAAGAGATGAAGTCTTAGGATGCTGGAGTTGTGATGAGAATAACTTATATTATTTAAGATTGGAAGTGCTTTTAGATACTTGTGGTGATGAAGAAAAAATAGCCATAAGAAATAAAATTTTTAGAAATGAATTACCAATGGTGATTAAAGCAATAATATATGGTGATAGGGAGTTTTTTTTAATTCATAAGGAATTATATGGAAGTAAGGTAATTATTAAATTTAAATCTAGTAATAAGACTTATAATGCTGTAGAACAGTGGGGATATGTAAAAGATTATAAGGTAAAAGAAGCTTATGAATGTAGGTATTATAATGACAAGAATAAGGATATCATGAGTAATACTGTTGAAAAAAAGGCTAGTAGCCAAGAAAATATCAGTATGGAAAAATTCCAACCTATAGATATGGAAGAAAACTTAGTTAGTTATCCAACACCATTTGCACCTAGAATGAAGTATGCAATTCCAGTTAATCCACAAATTAATCTACAAAATAGATGTTCAATCATTGAAGGAGCTTTAATGGATATGCTTTTTCCTTATATAGAAAATCAGGTGTTTTTAACTTTTGGTAAAAATACTCCTTTTTGCTTAAGGCAAGGAAGAATTTTAAATGCAAGGGTTATATCTAGCTATGGACCATGTAGGCAGCAATATGAAATAGTAGTGGGAATAAAGGCAGGAAGAGTACCTACACCATATGATAATCTCATAATAACATTTTTAATTAACAATAATAGAGTTACTGTAAAATCATCAAAAAATCCTAGATTTGAATAATAGAAGAAATTGACATAACAAAAAAGTTATAATAAAATAGTTATTGTAGTGGATATGCTCCTATAGTTAAATGGATAGAACAATCCCCTCCTAAGGGATAGATACAGGTTCGATTCCTGTTGGGAGTACCACTTTTTTCATGTAAAATTAAAAATGAAAAATTTAGATAATTATGAAATATGAGTTATGAATTATTAATTTAAGCAATAATTTCCTTAAAAAGTTTCTTTTTGTACTTTAGATATTTTTTTTATAAACGAATATATATGTATATAAATTTTATCTATAATTGAAAAAATTAACCAACAAAAAGATATGGAGTGAATAAGCATGGCCTTTTTTAATAATTTAAAAGTTATGACAGAATCTTTTACTAAAACTGCTGCTACAATAGCAAATGGGATAGCGACTACAGCTAGGGAACAAGAAAATATTTCCAACATTGAAAAAGAAATAAGTGTTCTTAATAGTGAAATAGATGCAGCATATACTCAAATTGGAAGAAAGTTTGTTCAGTATGTTACAGAAACTAAGCAAATGCCAGGAATTGATGTAACTGATATATTAAATATGTTAGATCCAAAGATGAGTAGAAAAGCAGAATTAGAAGCTGAGTTACTAGAAATTCAAAAACGTCTGAAGGATATGGCATTAATTCAAGAAAAAAATAAGTTAGAAGATGAATTCTTAAAAGAAAAAGAAAAGTTAGATAGAGCTTTAGCTATGGATGTAATTAATAAAGATGAGTATGATGGAAAAGTAAATCAATATAGAAAAAGAATTGATTGTTTTGATGACATAAAGAAGATAGAACAACAATACGAGTTAGGAATAATAGATTTTAATGAAAAAGAAATGAAAATTAATTTTATTTTAAATTCATAAAAAAACAGCTAATGCATTTTGCATTAGCTGTTTTTTTATATTGAAAAGTTATTTTGCTTTCTTTTCTAGTAGCTCTTTTCCTTTTTCAAGTCCTAAAAGAATAGCTCCACCAATAATGAAATATATAAAGCTAAATGTGCTTAAGGTCATAGCTGGTTTAGCTACTTCTAAAGTTGTAGGTCCCATAAATACTGCGTATAGAGAACCTATCATAAGTCCTAAAATTAAATAAATCATTTGTGATCTATGTCTCTTTAACTCAATTTTTATTATTTTAATTGTTGAAACTATACCTGTTATAACTCCAAGTCCAAATATAACTAGTACAGGTACGTATTCAAAATTAAAAGTAAGAAATTCTTTTATTGCATTTATTATTCCTGTATAAAGACCAAAGATTAATAGTAATGTAGAACCTGATATACCAGGAAGAACCATAGCTGATATTGCTATCATTCCAGCCACAAAAACAAAAATCCCAAGTCCTATAGATAATCCGCTTATTGAAAGGTTTAATCCACCTTCAGAGCCAGCAGCAGGGTTAAAATAAGTTATAAGTGCAACAATTGCCACACCAATAATAGTAAAGATTATATTTTTATACTGTCCAACTATTGAATCTTTCTCTTGTTTAATTATCATTGGTATTGCTACAATGATAAGTCCTGTAAATAATGAACTTATGGCATAAATGTGATCATTAAAAATAGATGATAAGAATACTACAGAAAGTCCTAGTCCTATTATCCATCCAAAGCCAAGTTTAATTAAAAATATTAAAGCTTTTTTCTTTTCTTCCCATGGATCTTTAGAAACTAAAGTATTTAGAGAGTTTATGAAATCATCATAAAAACCTAATATGAAAGCTATAGTACCACCTGACACTCCAGGAACACTATCTGCTAAGGACATACAGAAGCCTCTAATAAAATTAAGAATAATCATAATTCACCTCAAATTGTAAAAAATTAAAATAAAAAGGAATAAAGTTCCCTTTAATTAAATATTATAATTGTATTGCCATAAATATAAAAGTTAAAAATTTTTAACAATATAAATAATTGTTAAAGTTTTCTTAAACAGCAATATTGTAAATTTTATGTTTATTTATTATGGTAAAATATACAATGAAAATTTAAGTTATGATATAATTAAATAAAAATTGATTAAAACATAGGAGTGTGATTTGATTTTGGACACCGGTGTTCAGATAACGATACTTATAATTCTACTTTTTCTATCAGCATTTTTCTCAATGTCAGAGACAGCTTTGATGTCTTTAAGCAAGATAAGAGTAAGACATATGGTGGAAGAAGGAGTTAAGGGAGCTAAGTTAGTTGAAAGGCTAATAGAAGACCCCAACAAATTATTAGGAGCAATATTAATAGGAAATAATATAGTAAATATAGGAGCATCATCTTTGGCAACATCAATTGCAGTAGCTAAATGGGGCGAAGGTGGAGTTGGAATAGTTACATTAGGACTAACAGTAATAGTATTAATTTTTGGAGAGATAACACCAAAATCAATAGCAAAGCAAAAGTCTGAAAGTGTATCACTTGCTGTAAGTAAATTTATTAATATAATTGTTAAGCTATTAAAGCCTTTCATTATATTATTTACAGGAGTTTCTTCAATATTTATTAGATTATTAGGTGGAGATCCTAAAGCTAATGAGCCATTTATAACTGAAGAGGAAATTAAAACCATGGTTGGTGTAAGTGAAGAAGAAGGAGTTCTAGAAGATGTTGAAAAAGAAATGATTTTCAATGTTTTTGACTTTGCAGACGCTCAGGTAAAAGATGTTATGGTTCAAAGAGTAGACATAATAGCAGTAGATTTAGAAGCAAGCTATGATGAAGTGTTAGATGTGATTAAAAAAGAGCAATTTTCTAGAATACCAGTATATAATCAAACTATTGATGATATAGTGGGAATATTAAATGTAAAAGACTTAATTATGGCAGAGCAGAATAAAGAAAAGTTTAAGGTTTCTGATTACATGCGAGAACCAAATTATACTTTTGAATTTAAAAAGATTGCTGAATTATTTAAAGAAATGAAGAAAACGAGAAATCATATAGCTGTAGTCTTAGATGAATATGGTGGAACTGTTGGTATTGTCACTATAGAAGATTTAATTGAAGAAGTATTTGGCGATATAGAAGATGAATATGATGATGAAAATAAGGAAATTGAAGTTATCAAAGAAGATGAATATATTGTTGATGGAAGTGCTAAGCTTGATGTTGTCAGTGAACTTATAGGAGTAAACATGGAATCGGAGGAATTTGATTCTGTAGGAGGTTTAATTATTGGGGAATTAGGAAGGTTCCCTGAGCAAGATGAAGAAATAGTTTTAAATAATATTAAGTTTAAAGTAGAAGAAATAGACAAAAATAGAGTTAAAAAAGTAAGGATTTTTACTTGATAAACATTGGGGCTGTTGCATTTTTGCAACGGCCTCAATGTTTATTAAAAATGTAGAATGAAAAATTTAAAATTATGTTTGAAAGACTTTCAGAAATTTTTTTAAAAATATATTTTTAATTCTTAGATTTTACATTTTTAATTTATAAAGGAGGTGTTTTTTTGGATTATATGAAGATAGCCTTAGATGAGGCTAGAAAGGCACTAAATAAGGGAGAAGTGCCTGTGGGGACAGTGATTGTAAAAGATAATGAAATAATAGCTGTAGCTCATAATTTAAAGGAAACTAATAAAAATGCTATGGCTCATGCAGAAATGATAGCTATTGATATGGCCAGTAAGGTTATAGGTGATTGGAGGCTTAATGGATGTGAGATGTATGTAACTTTAGAGCCTTGTGCCATGTGTACATCAGCAATTGCTCATGCAAGGATATCAAAGTTATATATAGGAAGTTTTAATAGGGATATGGGTGCTTGTGGTAGTATATTAAACCTTTTAGATTATAAAATGTTTAATACAGAAGTGAATGTTAATTGGAACTATGATGAAGAATGTAGTAAAATATTAACAGAATTCTTTAATAGTAAAAGAAAAATAAAATAGGTGGTGAGGAAATGAATCCAGTAGCTTTTGAAATTTTTGGATTACAGATCAGATGGTATGGGATAATTATTGCAGGAGGAGTATTAGCTGCATTTTTATTATCAAGTGTACTAGCAAAGAAAAAGGGAGTGTCATTTGATGATATAGTTGATGCATTCATATGGGCTTTTCCGATAGCAATAGTAGGTGCAAGGGCATATTATGTAGCATTTGAGTTTAAAAACTTTGATTCATTTGCAGATATGATTAATATCAGGACTGGTGGATTAGCTATACATGGTGGTCTTATAGCAGGAATAATTACAGCGTATATAGTATTAAGGATTAAAAAGGTTAATTTTTGGGAATACATAGATGTTGTTATACCGGCAGTTGCGTTAGCACAAGGAATAGGAAGATGGGGTAATTTCATGAATCATGAAGCCCATGGTGGTGCTGTTTCATCAGATTTTATAAGTAGATTCCCTGAATTTATACAAAAAGGAATGTTGATAAATGGATCATATTATCATCCGACTTTCTTATATGAATCTGTTTTTGATGTATTAATATGTTTAATATTAATTTACATCCTATTTAAAAAGAAAAAACAGCATGGAATTGTTTTAGGAGCTTATTTGATCCTCTATTCTTCTGCTAGATTCTTTATTGAAGGGCTTAGAACGGATAGTTTAATGTTTATGGGCCTTAGAATAGCCCAAGTTATAAGTATAGTGGGAATAATTTTAGGGGCAATTATAATATTTATATCTATTAAGAAAGCCAAAAGTAATAATATATAATATTTAACTTTTTTTTAACCTTTGGAGGAATAAGTAGATTTTATCTTTAAAATCTACTTATTCCTCTATTTTTTTATAGTTTTAATAATAAAAAAACAAAAAAAGTAAAAACTATATTTTACTTTTTGATAGAAAAATTAATAAAAAGTCGCTTTTTGACTAAAATATGGAATATAATAACAAAAATCATTAATAAAATTAATAGTAAAAAATTAAAAAATAAAAATGTAAATAAAATAATTTACTTTTTAAAAGGGTATGGTATACTTAATTTTGCGCTGAAAAAGCAATTTTTAAGTGTGGGAAAGGATGCAGAAAGATGGATTATGGTGAAATTTTATCTTCAGGAAAGAAAATAAAGAGAATAAGAAAAGAACTTGGGCTTAAACAGCATGAAATTACTAAGGGAGAAGTTACCCGTAATTTAATAAGCATTATTGAAAATGACAAGGCAGCTTTAACTGAAAAGGTAGCTAAAGTAATAGCTGATAATATTAATATGGCTTGTAGTGAGCAAAATATAGATTATCATGTAAGTGCCAAATACCTTTTAGAAAGTGAAGAGTATCAGGCTGAAAGAGTTGTGGATAAGTATTTAGAAAACTTGGCTGTGGATAACTTGCAGATAGTAGATGAAATTGAAGAGTTCTTAATTATTTACGACCTTACTGATAAAAAAATAAGTATATATGAAAAGATTGGTGATCTTTATAATGATATAAAGGACTATTATAAAAGTTATACATATTATATAAAGGCTTTTGAAAGCATTAAAAAAGATAAGATTGATGATAGGGCAGCTACTTTAATTTTAAAGTTAATTAATTGGTGCAAAGTTAATGATAAATTCAAGGAAGCTTTAGAATTTTGTAAGCTACCACTAAAAAATGAAACTTTTATTTCTATGGACATAAAGTTAGAGCTTTTATTAAATAAGGCAGAAATACTTATGTTACTTAAGGAATATGATTATTCATTAGATGAAATTGAATGCATTGAAGAATTTACTGAAGAATTTACTGAAGAATATTTATTTGATTTAAATATATTGAAGGGACAATGTTACAGAGAAAATAAGTACTATAGGGATGCTTTAGAGGTTTATAGGAGTCTTAAAGTAAAAATTGAAAACTTAGATAAAAATAAGATTCTTTACATAAATATAAAAATAATAGCAATATACATTTTGCTTAGAGATAATAGGAATATTAGAAAGTATATTGATGAATCTCTAATGCTCATAAGTTCTAAGAGAGGATTATATAAGGAAGAGAAGGGAGCAGATATTTTTTCTGGTTTAGCTAAAGGTTTTAAATTTATTAATGAAGATGAGAAGGCTGCAGAGTATTATAATCATGCTATTTATAGTGCAAAAAGAAATAAGCAGTATACAATACTCCTTGATTCACTAGAAAATTTATTTGAAATTTATGAAAAGAAGAAAGATATTGATGAAATAGACAATATAAAGAATGAACTTTTAGAATTAATATCTACTAAGGCTCTAAATAATGAAAATAAAATGATATTTAAAGTCATAGGATTTTATAATGTTATGGATGATAAAGAGAGTATTGAAGGAATTGTTAGCTTTATTTTAAATCATCAATAAATTTCGGGAAAAAAATCAAGAAAATCTTTCTATTGAACAACTAAAAGAATTATGTTAGAATGTAAAAGTATAAAAAGTAAATATAATTTTATAGAGCTTTTTATACTTTATATTTTATCAGTATAAATATTATGGAGAGATGTCCGAGTGGCCGAAGGAGCACGCCTGGAACGCGTGTATAGGGGAAACTCTATCGTGGGTTCAAATCCCACTTTCTCCGCCAATGCCGTGCTAGATGGGGAGTCAGCGGTGCCCTGTAACCTGCAATCCGCTATAGCAGGATTGAATTCCTCACCTAGGCTTTAATCTATATGGTCTGCCCCTTTGCAAGTGATGTTGAGGGTTGGGTCCCATGCGACGTAAGACTGTGAACCTCGTCAGGTCCGGAAGGAAGCAGCGATAAGCAGCCCCTGCGTGTGACATGGATAAATCTTGCCTGAGTCAACTACAAAGGTAACGCATATAGATTTCTGTCAAAGTGAGGTGCACGGTTCTACATATACCTTTCTTTTTGGAAAGAAAGGATTTTTTAATGTTTAGAACTTTTTAGTTATAAGTTTAAAAACTTATAAATTTTGTGTGACTAGCAGCATCATATGTTGTTTATTAAATAGTCAATTAATTTTGGTTACTCTTCAATAGGATTAACAATATAGGACAAAAAACAATAGGACAGAAAAATAGGGAAGCTTCATCTGAACTTATGAAGTCTTCCCTACTTTTCTATCTTTTTTAAGTTTAAGCTTTTTTTATATAATTAATAAATTTATACTGTAATCCATCTTTAGCGTTAGTTAAGATATGTGAAGAATAATCCACAGCCCAATTTTCTAAATCAATCTGTGGAAAACTTGTATCACCTGAGAAATCTTTTAGTACTTCCGTTAAATATATCTTATCTGCATGTGGTAAAAATTCTTTATAAATTTCTCCACCGCCAATTATAAAAGCTTCCACAGGGGAATTTTTATAATTGTTGATAATTTGGTCAGCGTTGTGGATAACTTCTACATTTTCATTATCCACAGAAAAATTTTTATCTCTAGTCAAAATTATATGCTTTCTATTAGGAAGCACTCCAGGAAGTGATTCAAAAGTTTTTCTACCCATAATTATGGTATTGCCGCTTGTTATTTCTTTAAATCTTTTTAAATCGTCAGAAATATGCCATAAAAGTTTGTTATTTCCGCCAATTATATTATTTTGAGCTTTGGCTACTATAATGGAAATCATTTTTACACCTCCTCTTTATTTTACTATATTCCTAAATCAAATTTTAATTGAGGCTTAACTGGGTCGTAATCTATAAGTTCAAAATCATCAAGAGTGAAATCATAGAAATTAGTCTTGCCTTCTTTAAGTATTAATTTTGGTTGTTTTTCACTAGGTGTTCTAGAAACAAGCTCTTTAGCTTGATCAATATGTCTGTCATAAATATGTAAGTTATCTACAACATGCATAAATACACCTGGCTTTAAGCCTACATGTCTAGCTACCATCATAAGTAAGGCTACATACTGCATTTTATTTACATGTCCAGCTACAAGATAATCTGACGACCTTTGGTGTAATGTCATATCAAGATATTCGCCTCTGGCAGACCAAACAGTTAGAAATGCACATGGATGAAGTCCGGCAGTTTCTTCGAAGTCAGCATATTGATAAAGATCAATGATGTGTCTCCTTGTGTATGGTTCATTAGTAAGCCCATCTAATAACTTATTCATTAAGTCATATTTTTTTACTGTAGCACCATATCTTTGGCCAATGGTATTTGTGTTATCCACTTCCCAGTCTCGCCACCACATGATATTATGTTTTTCTTCCAAAACAGATAAATCATTGCTTTGATCTTGATATATCCATAATATTTCATTTATAGCAGATTTTATAGCTATAGGTCTAAGAGTTGTAATAGGAAATTCACCTTTGCTAATATCATATTTTTCTACTATTTGATTAACGTAGATTGTATGAGCAGGTGTTCCATCCTTATAAATAGGTCTGATTTTATGTCCAACAGTACTTGTTCCATTATTTAAAATGTCTTGTATGTTTTCAATAAAAATCTTATCAGCTTTTGATACATAATTTGTTGTCATATGCTCACCTCAAAAATATTAAATTACAAAATTTAAGTATAACATTCTTTTAAAAATTTGAAAATTTCAGTAGTATTTTTTAGTGGAATATTGCCTAAAATTATAGATAATATAGTAAACTGTTTGAGATAAAAGGAATTATTTATTTTCACAAAAACTAGTGTATAATAATAATTAAAGTTTATAAAAAAAGAGAGGTAAGAGATTTGGCATATACTGCTTTATATAGAGAATGGAGACCAAGTACATTTTATGATGTAGTAGGTCAGGAACATATAACAACTACATTAAAAAATCAAATACTTAATAATAGAATAGCCCATGCTTATCTTTTCTGTGGAACGAGAGGTACTGGTAAAACATCTACAGCAAAAGTTTTTGCTAAAGCATTAAACTGTTTGAATTTGCAAGATGGAGAGCCATGCAATGAATGTGAAATGTGTAAAAAGATAAATAACGGACTTGCTATTGATGTAACAGAGCTAGATGCTGCTTCAAACAATGGTATAGATAAAATCAGAGATATTATTGATGATGTTAAATATCCTCCGCAAGAAGCACGTTTCAAGGTATATATAATGGATGAAGTTCATATGCTTTCAGTAGGAGCTGTAAATGCATTTTTAAAAACTTTAGAGGAGCCACCTGCAAATGTAATATTTATTTTAGCTACAACAGATCCTCAAAAGTTACCTATTACCATTCTTTCAAGATGTCAGAGGTTTGATTTTAAGAGAATTAATAAAAATGACATAACTGCAAGACTTAGAAAGATAGTTACTGAAAAGGGAGTTATGGCCGATGATAAGAGTTTAAATCTTATTGCTAGAGTTTCAGATGGAGCTATGAGAGATTCTTTAAGTATATTAGATCAAGCAATATCTATGGGGAACGGAGCTGTAGAGTATTCATCTGTTGTTTCTATGTTAGGACTTGTAACTAATGAATATCTTTTTACTTTAACTAATAATGTTATAGAAAGAAATATTGAAAAATGTATTTCAACTATTGAAGAAATAATTACTTCAGGTAAGGATGCTTATTTATTTATTAAGGACCTTATTGAACACTATAGAAATCTTTTAATGGCAAAAGTAACTAATAATGCAGAAGAAGTTCTTGATATGTCAGAAGAGAATATTGCTCTTATTAAGGAGCAGTCAGCAAGACTAAGAGCAGAAGAAATAATGAGATGTATACGAATATTACAAGAAGCAGAAGGTAATGCTAAGGTTAGTAAGCAGGCTAGGCTTTATTTAGAACTTTCCATAATAAAAATGTGCAAAATTGAGTATGATACATCAAGTGAAGTTATTTTAACTAGGCTTAATAGATTAGAAGAAAATTTAAAGAACGGAAATATAGCTGTAGCTGTTAAGGAAGGAGTTATGGCTGAAGCTACTAGTATGAAAAAAGCAGCAACACCTGCAAGTAAAGCTACTAAATCTGTAAATACAGAATCATCTGCCATTGGAAATGCTAGTTCTAGGTTGACTATCAATGAAGTGCAAAGAGCTTGGAAGGATGTATTAGAAAGGTTCAAAGCTAAAAGAGCAATGATTATTTATGCATCTATATTAATGGGAAGGCCCATTTCATGCAGTAATGGTATTATAACAGTTGAATTTGATGAAGATTATAAGCTTAGTGCAGATAGATTAAATAAGGCAGAAAATAAAGTAGTAGTAAATGAAGTATTTTCTGAAGTATTTCAAGAAAAATTAAATGTACAGTTTGTATCTAAAGAAAAAAACAGCAATGAGCAAAATGCAGAAGATGTTTTGATGAATGCCTTTGGTGAAGGATTAGTAGATATACTTGATGAATAATGGTAAAAAAATAAGATAAATACTTTATTCTAGTAAAAACTATAAAAATACTTTATAATATGAATAGACTTTTTATTTAAGAGGAGGATTTTTTATGGCAAGAGGAGGATTTCCAGGCGGCTTCGGCGGAGGAAACATGAATAACTTAATGAAGCAAGCACAAAAGCTTCAAAAGGAAATGGAAGAAATGCAAAAAAACTTAGAAAACAGCGAATATGAAGCTTCAGTAGGTGGCGGAGCTGTTGTCGTAAAAGTTAGCGGTAAAAAAGAAGTAACATCAATTAAAATAAAAGAAGAAGTTGTAGATTCAGATGATGTTGAAATGTTAGAAGATTTAGTTCTTAGTGCTGTAAATGAAGCATTAAAGAAAGCGGAAGAAGCTAGTTCAAATCAAATGGGAAAATTAACAGGCGGATTAAACATACCTGGATTATTTTAAATTTATTAAAGGGCATGCAAGGAGACTTGCGTGCCTTAAAAATTATGAATGGAAGGATGAATTAAATGGATTTTTATCCAGTTGCTATAGAAAAGCTAATTGAAGAATTTGCAAAATTGCCTAGTATAGGAAAAAAGACAGCTCAAAGATTGACATTACATATATTAAATCTTCCAGAAGATGAAGTGAAGGAATTTGCCACAGCTTTAGTTAGGGCTAGAGGTACAATAAAATACTGTTCTATATGTGGAAACTTTACTGAAACGGATCCTTGTCCAATATGTAGCAATCCAAGTAGAGATAAGAGCGTAATATGTGTTGTGGAACAACCTAAAGATATTATGACTATGGAAAAAGTTAAAGAATTTAATGGAACATATCATGTACTGCACGGTAATCTTTCTCCAATGCAGGGAAGAGGGCCTCAAGATATAAAGATAAGAGAACTTGTGGCAAGGATGAATGCTGATGTAAAAGAAGTTATTATTGCTACAAATCCTAATGTTGAAGGAGAAGCTACAGCAATGTATATTTCTAGAATACTTAGACCTCTTGAAGTTAAGGTAACGAGAATTGCTTCAGGGCTTCCTGTTGGAGGAGATTTAGAGTATGCTGATGAAGTTACTTTATCTAAAGCATTAGAAGGAAGAAAAGAAATATAAAATGAAGACTTTCTGAATAAAATTTAAATATATGGAAATAAATAGAATAAATATTTTTAATTTCTATTTAAATTTTAGGAGGGAGTTATGAATAAGGGCAAAATTTTAAATTTTATACTGGCAAGGTATGAATATGAGGATACTTTAGATGATGAGCTTTTAGAGTCTATTAGGGAAACAATAGAAGAAATGCAAATAGCCCAATGTATGTTCAATTATGTAAATGACCCTAAATTAATTGAAGCTGCCATATATAGAGAAGATGCAGCAAAGAAAAAATTTGAATATCTTTTATCGCTAGCTAAAGAGAAGCAAATGAATAAAAAGATAGATATGTAATGAATTTTTTTAAATTATGTAGCATAATAATAATAAGTACTATATAGGGGGAGAAAGAGGGGAAGGTTAAATGATAAGTTTAGATATGATGGTATATGCATTAATTGGATTGGCATTATTGTTCTTAATAATAAAATTACTTAAATGGCCATTAAAGATATTAATTAATGGTATTTTAGGAATTATATTATTATATATATCAAATATAGTGGGAAGTTATATAGGGTTTGTGCTACCTATTAATGCAATATCAGCACTTGTAGCAGGTTTTTTAGGCATACCAGGAATAATATTTTTAATATTATTTCAATTTTTTGTATAATTTAATGATTGTTAAAAAAACAGGAAGGGAGCCTTTTTAGGTTCCCTTATAAGTTAAAACAGATATGAATTAAAGAAATAAGTTGTTAATGAATGAAAACTCTATATATTAAGTAATTTATGCACAAGGTAAAAAAGTGATACAAAAAATTTAGGTGTAAGCACTACATCCGCTTACACCTGTTTAATATGTGGATAATTTAACTTAAAAGCAAAGAAATTATCTACAATAATAACTTGCCCATTATTTATAAAAATATGCACAATTAATGTTATAATTTAAGAAGAAAAGCAAGCTAATATATAATTGTAGGATATTATGTAATATGAGGTGATAAAGATGCCAGCAGGCAATGGAGTAAATTGTTTATACTGTCCAGAAAGGGAAGTAGGTAGATGTGAAGGTAATGATACAGGATGTTTATGTTTTAAATGTCCAAGACATTTAGGACAATGCAGATGTGTGAAGTATTGTAGGGAAACAGAGTCAGTTTTAATTTTTGATGAGAGATAACAAAATATTTTTAATGTTTTAAAGGGTTCAGAAGATAATCTGAATCTTTTTTGTTTGCAGAAGAGAATATATTATTTTTTTATTAATATCATAAATATAACTTTATGAATAATATAACAAGATAAGAATAAATAAATATAAAGTATAGCACTAATACTAAAATTAATATAATAGTAACAGGCTATAGCAGTAAGTAAGAATATAATGGGGGAATTTCATGCATAAGAAATTATTTATTCCTGGGCCAGTGGAGGTTAGACAAGAGGTTTTAGAAAAGATGTCAACACCTATGATTGGGCACAGAAGCAAAGAAGCATCAGAATTACAGAGACACATAAGTGATAATTTAAGAAAGTTATTTTATACACAAAGTGAGATATTACTTTCTACATCATCAGGTAGTGGTCTTATGGAAGGGGCAATAAGATCATGTACAGCAAAGAGAGCAGCAGTATTTTCTGTGGGGGCATTTGGTAAACGGTGGTACAAGATGGCCATAAGTAATAATGTTCCTGCAGATATCTTTGAATTTGAAATGGGGAAGGCAGTAAAGGTAGACAAGGTTAAAGAGGTTTTAAATACAGGAAAGTATGATTTAGTAGCAGTAACTCATAATGAAACATCAACAGGAATAATGAATCCTATCAAAGAAATAGGTGAAGTTATAAAAAATTATCCAGAGGTAGTTTTTATTGTAGACACAGTAAGTTCTGCTGGTGGTACAAAAATAGAAGTTGATAATTGTGGAATAGATGTATGTTTGACATCATCACAAAAGGCTTTAGGTCTTCCACCGGGATTATCAGTATGTACTTTTTCAGAAAAAGCAAAAAATAGGGCTGAAAATGTTAAAAATAGGGGCTTTTATTTAGATTTGCTTGCTTTATATAAATATTTAAAGAAGAAAAATTATCAATATCCTTCAACACCATCTTTATCACATATGTTTGCCCTTGATTATCAGCTTAATTATATATTAAATGTTGAAGGATTAGAAAATAGATTTAAAAGGCATATAGAAATGGCTGATATAGTTAGGAATTGGGGCAGAAAGTATTTTGAACTATTTCCTGAAGAGGGTTATTTGTCTAATACATTAACTACTATTAAGAATACTAGAGGAATAAGCGTATCAGATCTTAATAAAGAATTAGCAAAACGAGGTTTTCAAATTTCTAATGGATATGGAGATTTAAAAGAAAAGACATTTAGAATAGCTCATATGGCAGATATCACTGTAGATGAAGTGAAGGAGCTCTTAGATAATATCAATGACATCCTAGATTTAAAATAATTTATTATTCATAATTAATATATTGGGGGGATTTTACCTTGAAGGTATTGGCCAATGATGGTCTTGAAATAAGTGCAATAAATGAAATAAAGAAAAATGGTATATATATAGAAACAAACCATCTTGATAAAGAGGAATTGATTGAGAATATAAAGAATTATGATGTGCTAGTAGTAAGATCTAACACTAAGGTTACCAGTGATGTTTTAGAGGCAGGAGCAAAAGGAAATTTAAAATTAGTGATTAGGGCAGGAGTAGGAATTGATAATATAGATTTAGATTATGCTAAAAAAGTAGGAATTAAAGTTAGTAATACTCCTGATGCTAGTTCAGATTCAGTGGCAGAATTAGCTTTAGGGCATATGTTTTCTGTTGCTAGGTATATAGCAGTAGCAAATTATACAATGAGAAATGGACAGTGGAATAAGAAGCAGTACAAAGGTAGTGAAATAGCTGGTAAGATTCTTGGAATAATAGGTATGGGGCGCATAGGGAAAGCTTTGGCAGGAAAAGCAGAAGCTTTAGGTATGAAGATAATATATGCAGATGTTTTAGGAAAGCAAGATAATCTAGCTTATGAATTTATGGATTTAGATAATCTTTTAAAGGTTAGCGATTATGTATCATTACATGTTCCATATGATAAGGATAAAGGAGCTTTAATAAGCAGTAGAGAAATATCAATGATGAAGGAGGGTGCAGTTATAATTAATTGTGCTAGAGGAAAGGTGGTAGATGAAGAGGCGTTATTAGAGGGATTGAATTCAGGAAAATTAGCAGGAGCAGGGATAGATGTATTTGAACAGGAGCCTAGTAAAAATACAGAATTAATTAATCATGAACGTGTAAGCGTAACACCTCATATAGGAGCTTCTACCAAAGAGGCTCAAGAAAGAATTGGAAAAGAAGTAGCAGCTATAGTAATTAATTTTAATAAGTAATTTTTAACATAAGGGAGGTATTAAATGTGGCAATTATTAGACCTTTCAAAGCATACAGACCAGTTAAAGAATATGTAAAAGATATTGCAGCTTTGCCTTATGATGTTATGAGTAGCAAGGAGGCCAGAGAGATTGTAAAGAATAATAAATATTCCTTTCTCCGTGTTGATAGGGCAGAAGTAAATCTAGCTGAAGGTGTAGGTCAATATGATAAAGTTGTATATGATACAGCTAATCAAGTGTTAGAAAATATGATAGAAAAGGGGCTATATATACAAGAAAAAACACCTGCTATTTATATTTATCAGCAAATAATGGATGGAAGAGGGCAAAAAGGAATAGTGTGTTGTACATCAGTTGATGATTATATTAACAATATTATCAAAAAGCATGAAAGGACAAGATTACTTAAAGAAATAGATAGAGTTAATCATGTAGATATATGTAATGCTAATACAGGGCCTATATTCCTTACTTATAGGAATAATGATGAAATATCATCAATAGTAGAAGAGTGGAGTAAGAAGGTGCCTGTTTATGATTTTATATCAGAAGATGGTAATGGACATAGGGTGTGGATAATAGATGATAATATAATAATAGAAAAATTAGTTAAATTATTTAAGAGTATAAAATACTTATATATTGCCGATGGGCATCATAGATCAGCTTCAGCTGTAAAAGTTGCTTTAAATAGAAGAAAGCAATTAGGTAAGTATACAGGAGATGAAGAATTTAATTATTTTTTATCTATAATATATCCTGATACAGAGCTTAAAGTGTTTGATTATAATAGGACAGTTAAAGATTTAAATGGGCTTAGTGAAGAAGAGTTTTTTAGCAAGGTTAAAGAATCGTTTTATCTGTCTAAATCAGAAGGTAATAAGCCAGTAACTCCGAAGAATAAACATGAATTTGGTATGTATATGAATAAGCAATGGTTTATTTTAAGAGCAAAGGATGGCTCTTTTGATGAAAATAATTCTATAGATAGTTTAGACGTATCAATACTTCAAAATAATCTCTTGAATCCTATACTAGGAATAAGTGACCCAACAAAATCAGAGAGAATAGAGTTTATTGGAGGCATAAGAGGTCTTAAGGAGTTAGAAAATAGGGCAGATACTGATATGAAAGTGAGTTTTTCTATGTATGCAACCACTATAGATGATATTATGAATGTTGCAGATAATGGTAAAACAATGCCACCTAAGTCTACTTGGTTTGAACCTAAGCCAAGAAGTGGTATATTCATTCATAAATTTTAGTAATAAATAAAAGGAACGGTAATAATAAACAACTGTTCCTTTTATATTTATATTATAGGCTTGTAACCATTTCTTTTAATATAGCAGTTGAATGTTTAACAGCTATAGGTGTGAATTTTTCAAAGTCCATATGTGCTCCGTTATTTGCATTGTCAGATATTGATCTGATTACAACGAAAGGAATAGAGTTTAAGTAACATACATGGGCAATACTTGCACCCTCCATTTCACATGATAAAGCACCAAATTCTTTTTCTAACCATTGGATTTTTTCAAGAGAAGCAACAAACATATCTCCAGAAACAATTCTTCCTGAGAAGGTATTGAAATCTCCAGCTTTATCACAAGCAGATTTAGCTACTTCTATTAAGCGTTCATCACATTTAAAATCAAATGTATCTAATCTTGGAATTTGTCCCATAGGATCACCAAAGGCAGTAGTATCCATATCATATTGGACTAAATTAGTAGCAATTACTACATCACCAGGATATATTTCTTTACCAATACCTCCAGCAACACCTACATTAATTATATGTGTTACTTCGTATTCACTAATAAGAAGCTGAGTACATATAGCAGCATTAACCTTACCTATTCCACATACAACAGCAACTACGTCTTTACCCCATAATTTTCCTCTATGGAATGTCATTTTAGCTTTTACTGTAGTATCTTCTAATTCCATGTCAGTTAATAATATTTCTAATTCTTCTGACATAGCACCAATTATTCCTAATATCATCTTTACCTCCAAAATAATTATTTTAATTCAACATATATTATATACATAGAGGAAATCATTTAATAGTGTATAAATAATAAAAAATAAAATAGCGAATTCCGATAGGAGTTACTTGAGAAAAATGCTTCAATAGTCTAATATTATTAATAAGCAAATAAACGTACATAAAAAGGAGAGAAGGAAGATGGCATTATATCCATTTTGTAGAACAGAACTATTAGTAGGAGAAGATGGTATTGAAAAGCTTAAAAATTCAAAAGTTATAGTTTTTGGTATAGGTGGAGTAGGAAGTTTTGCTGTAGAAGCATTAACAAGAGCTGGAGTTGGGAATTTAGTATTAGTAGATAATGATACTGTATGTATATCTAACTTAAATAGACAAATACATGCCACTACAAAAACTGTAGATATGGTTAAAGTTGAAGCTATGAAGGAAAGAATTAAATTAATTAATCCTGAATGTAAAGTTGAAGCAAAACAAGTATTTGTTACAGCTGAAAATATTCCAGATTTAATAACAGATGATATAGATTATGTTGTAGATGCAATAGATACTGTAACATCAAAACTTGCCTTAGCTGAATATTGCTATAAAAATGAAATAAAGATAATGAGTTCAATGGGAACTGGAAACAAACTTGATCCAACTATGTTTCAAGTATCAGATGTATATAAGACAAAAGTATGTCCTTTAGCTAAAGTTATGAGATATGAATTGAAGAAGAGGGGAGTAAAGAAGTTAAAAGTTGTATATTCTGAAGAAATGCCAATGACTCCTGATAAGGGAAGGGCTGTACCTTCAGGTAAGAGACAAACTCCAGGAAGTATTTCCTTTGTTCCTCCTGTTGCAGGAATGATAATAGGTGGAGAAGTAATTAAAGATTTAATTGGTATAAATAAATAATAAAAAAGGCTTTCTTAAGTGTAAGAGGGCCTTTTTATGTTTATATTGAAGGATTTTGCAAATATTAAATAAGTATAGATAATACTGATGAATCTTTAGTTGAGTTTTATATAGAATTATTTGTATAATAAAAATAGTGAAAATAAATTAGGAGAATATAAGATGGGGAGTCAGAAAGAAGTCAATATTGAACCAATTAAAGGTACTTTGAATGATTATGTTATTAAAGATAAAGATAAAATAGTAGTGGGAAGATTTACTATAGCAGAACTGGATAAAGAAAATAAAAGAAGCACTATAAGGTTTAAATTTTATAGGGAAAATAATTATGAATTATTAAAAGTTTCAATAGATATGATTTTAAAGACTATCTTCAAAGACAGAAATATAAATAAGGTTAACTTTTTAGTTAGTGAAACTAGTGATATAAGTGGATTTTTAGATTTAGGCTTTACTTTGGAGTCAATACTTTCAGAAAATCTTATGGTAAATGGAGCTATTGTAGATGAATTAGGCTTAGGCATTACAAGAAATGAATACATAAGTTCAATAAAAAATAATATAGTCTATATTAAGGGCAATAGAGTAATTGTTAGAAATTTTACACCTGCTGATGCAGAAGAGCTTACAGATTACTATATTAAAAATAAAGAACATTTAAGGGAATTTGAACCAGCTAGAGATAGTAGTTTTTATGAAGCAACGGTACAAAGGAAGATATTAATAGAAAGTTATAAGCAGTTAATGGTTGGAACAGGCATGGATTTAGGAATTTATTTAAATTATAAGCTTATTGGTAAGATAAAGGTTTCTAGTATAGTTCATGGGGTATTTAAAAGTGCAATTATAGGATATTCAATAGATAAAGAACACCAAGGAAGAGGTTATATGAAAGAAGCTGTACTGCTTGTAGAAAAATATTGCAAACAGTATTTAGACTTACATAGATTAGAAGCATCGGTGCTTGTAGATAATAATAAATCAAAAAGAGTGCTTTTGAAAAGTGGGTTTGAAGAAATAGGAGTTAATAAAAAATATCTTTATATAAATGGAAAGTGGAGAGACCATATTACATTTTATAAAATATTAGAATAAAAAAAAGGACTGTGCACTAATTATTTAGTGCGACAGCCCATTTTTTATTCTTAAACTTCAAAGTTAACTACAGTAGTTTCACCAGCAACAGCTGAACCAGTTGTAACAGGAGTTATTGATTTAGCAGCATCAACATTAGTTATTAAAACTGGAGTTGCTAAAGATAATCCTTTGCTTAATATGAAGTCTCTGTCTATTTTTATTATAGGTGTACCAGCTTTAACTGTTTTTCCAGCTTCAACTAATTGTTGGAAACCTTCACCATTTAAAGAAACTGTATCAACACCGATATGAACTAATAATTCAAGGCCGTTTGATAATTTTAAAGCAAAAGCATGTTTAGTTTGGAAAACTAATGTTAATTCTCCATCAGCAGGAGCAACAACAGTGTCACCTTTTATCATGATCGCAGCTCCGTCTCCAGCCATTTTTTCAGCGAAAACTGGGTCTGGTACTTCTGATAATGGAATTATATCACCATCAGCTACAGCAACTAAACAATTTTTTGGTGCTACTTCATCAGCAGTTTCTTTTGATTTTGATTTAAATAAGTTTTTAAAAAAGTTACCCATTTTTATCATCCTTTCAATAAATATAAGTTTTATTATTCATAGTATAGGTAAAATAAAAGGTATAAGTTTAACTGAATATGTAAAACTTATACCTAATCAATAAGATAATTATATATTTTTACCAATATACTGTCAATGTTTATATATAATCATTATTATTATAGTTATAAGATATGAAATATAAAATTATTACAATTATATGCTTTATTCGATGTTAAGTATTTATTATTTTACATAAAAATTAATATATCAAGTAATACGTAGCCGTGTGTATCAATGATATAAACATGGTGTATTATGTAGAAAATAAGAGTAAAGTATGATTAATTTGTAAAAAACGAGAAAATATATCATAGATAGATATATAATAAGATGATATTATATGTCTTGTCCTTAAGAAATGGACAGCCAGAATCGATAATACAGTATCAAAAATATGTTTTGAAAATTTTTAAAAAGTTGTTGACATAAAAGTGATAAGGTGTTAAGATAATAAAGTCGCTTGAGGGCGACGAGATAAAGTGGTCTTTGAAAATTGAACAGAATATAGTTAATATAAAACCAGCAATTCTTTTAAGTCTTATAAAGACTCAAAGTAATTTGAGCAAAACAGATTAAACTTTTTATTGAGAGTTTGATCCTGGCTCAGGACGAACGCTGGCGGCGTGCCTAACACATGCAAGTCGAGCGAATGAAGTTCCTTCGGGAATGGATTTAGCGGCGGACGGGTGAGTAACACGTGGGCAACCTGCCTCATAGAGGGGAATAGCCTTCCGAAAGGGAGATTAATACCGCATAAGATTGTAGTACCGCATGATACAGCAATTAAAGGAGCAATCCGCTATGAGATGGGCCCGCGGCGCATTAGCTAGTTGGTGAGGTAACGGCTCACCAAGGCGACGATGCGTAGCCGACCTGAGAGGGTGATCGGCCACATTGGGACTGAGACACGGCCCAGACTCCTACGGGAGGCAGCAGTGGGGAATATTGCACAATGGGGGAAACCCTGATGCAGCAACGCCGCGTGAGTGATGACGGCCTTCGGGTTGTAAAGCTCTGTCTTCAGGGACGATAATGACGGTACCTGAGGAGGAAGCCACGGCTAACTACGTGCCAGCAGCCGCGGTAATACGTAGGTGGCGAGCGTTGTCCGGATTTACTGGGCGTAAAGGGAGCGTAGGCGGATTTTTAAGTGAGATGTGAAATACTCGGGCTTAACCTGAGTGCTGCATTTCAAACTGGAAGTCTAGAGTGCAGGAGAGGAGAAGGGAATTCCTAGTGTAGCGGTGAAATGCGTAGAGATTAGGAAGAACACCAGTGGCGAAGGCGCTTCTCTGGACTGTAACTGACGCTGAGGCTCGAAAGCGTGGGGAGCAAACAGGATTAGATACCCTGGTAG
>ERZ827363.415-NODE-415-length-46456-cov-6.004612_pt1 | contig 46456 bp, 40 predicted proteins | sample MGYA00519776_ERZ827363 | MGnify/ENA primary metagenome ERZ827363 (study PRJEB31778, sample SAMEA3449288) | human gut metagenome | biome: human gut; feature: human-associated habitat; material: faeces | place: United Kingdom | collected 2010/2012 ... | reverse complement strand
ATTTTCTAACTTGTACAAATAATTCGTATTCAAGCACACCTATTTTTTCTTTTGCATGAAGTATTTTATCTTCTATTATTTTTAATTCTTCAGTTATATATCTTTCTGCATTACTTAGGGTTTGCTTTCTTATATAGCTGTCGTCTATATTAGCAGTAGCTAAGTTAGCCTTTGTTATTTCTATATAATATCCAAACACTTTATTAAATCCTATTTTTAAAGATTTAACTCCTGTTTTTTCTTTCTCACGGTTTTCGATTTCTTTAATCATAAACGCGCCGTTTGTTGAAACTTCTCTAAGCTCTCTTAATTCTTCATTATAGCTTGACTGAATTATATTTCCATCTTTTATAGTTATGCTAGGCTCTGGAAGTATTGCTCTATCTATTAAGTCGTAAATATCATCAAGTGTTTCCATCTTACCTGCATAGTTTTTTAGTATCTCAGCATCAGAGTCTTCTATTCTTCTTTTAAGCTCTGGTAATTTTTCAATCGAGTTTTTTAAGTTTATAAGTTCTTTTGGTGTAACTTTTTCAAACGCGATTTTACCGCATATACGCTCTATATCATATACATTTTTTAAGATTTCGATTAAATCGATTCTAAGTGAGTAATCGTCTTTTATCTCCTCAATTACGTCTAATCTATTTTGTATTCTCTTTTTATCCACTAATGGCTCTTCAACATATTTTCTAAGCATTCTTCCACCCATAGCAGTAGAAGTTTTATCTAGTACGTGAAGTAGTGAGCCTTTCTTTTTCTTAGTTCTTATAGTTTCTGTAAGCTCTAAGTTTGAACGAGTAAACATATCAAGCACCATGTAATTTGATGAGTTGTATACGTTTATATTATTTATATTAGAAGTTACTTGTTTTTGAGTATTGTATATATAGTTTAATAAAACACATAAACTTCTATTTATAAGTCCATTCTCATCAAATTTAACTTTGATTAGATACTCATCGCTAAAGTATTGTTTTAATATATTTTCATCTAAATAAGCTTCATCAAAATTTGTATTTAAATATATATTTGATAAAGAAGCAATGGCCTCTAGATTTTTTATATAATCTAAGTCATTTATTATTATCTCAGATGGAGAAACTTTTGCGATTTCCTCGATTAACTTGTCTCTTTTTAATACAGTCGCATTAGTCTCACCTGTACTTATATCTACATAAGAAAGACCTATATTATCATTTTCTTTGTATAAAGACATAAGGTAGTTATTTTTCTTGTTTTCAAGTAAATTTCCTTCAAGAACAGTACCTGGAGTTACAACTCTTATTACTTCTCTTTTCACGATTCCTTTTGCAAGAGCTGGATCTTCCATTTGTTCGCCTATTGCTACTTTATATCCGTTTTCAACTAATTTTGATATATATGCATTTGCAGCATGAAACGGAACTCCACACATAGGAGCCCTTTCTTCAAGCCCACAAGCTTTTCCTGTTAGCGCTATTTCTAGTACTTTTGATGCTACTATTGCATCTTCAAAGAACATTTCATAAAAATCTCCTAATCTAAAAAACAATATACAATCAGGATATTTTTCTTTCGTATCGAAATACTGTTTCATCATAGGAGTTAATTTACTTCTGTCGATTTCCATTTTGTTTATATTGCCAAAATATATTGGCTACTCCTTTCTTTTTTATTTTAAGTCGTAATATTTTATTGTTATCTTTTTAATACAATATATACTAATTAAATTTATCTTTTCTCTTAATAAGTTTTGTTAATAACTTTTTCTAAATATTCATTATAACATATTTTATAATCTTTTTTGCAGTCGTCTTGATTTCTAAATTATAAATTTTCAAGAAAAAAGCTCTTTAAAGAAATATATTTTCCTTAAAGAGCTTTTTTATACTTTAAACTATACTTATTGAAATTTAAAAACTGTTTTTTATCTATATATAGATAATTTTTATATATGTCATAATAGTTCATAGATTAATTGTTTTTCTCCTACTAGTTATTTTTAACTGTTTTTTACGATTTCCTTCATTGCCAAAACTGCAGCTCCTATAATTATAGTCCATGCAACTCCCATAAATATCCAAGCTATACCTGTCATAGTATCACTCCTTTCTTATTTACTTTTATTATATTATAAATTTTCTGAAAATTGGTTATTGAAAAGGAATTTTTACTATTCATTAACATTATGTATATTATTTTTACGTTATTTTAACATTAATCGCTAGTTTTTTTAATTTTATTTAACATAAATGGCATGCACATTTTTTACCTAAAAAATACCTATCGTATCTTTTTATACAATAGGTATTTTATACACATTAATATTTAAAACTTTACTTAAATACAAATATTCTGTATTTATTTTTTAAATACATCTAAATTATCTTCTTTATCAAATGGTATATCAAATAAATCTGATTCCTTTTTAACCTTTGATTTATCTACAACATTTTCAAATGCAGCCTTGCTCATATAAATCTCGTCTAGTTCTTTTGTATTGTTTATTATAACAAGTTTTATATCATCTAAATTTAAAGCTCCACAAAGCTTTACGCACCCTTTAAATACATATTTATCATTATCCAAAACAAGTGGCATTTTTACGCTATTTGGTTCAGTTGATGTAATTGCATTTATATAAGTTGCAGGAAAATCTATTTTGTTTTGAAATTTTTTAGATATAAAGTCCGCAAGACCCATTCCATTTGCATTGCCACCACTTTTTTCGCTTATATCTAAAAATCCAAGTTTTATAGTATTTGGGCCTCCACTTGCGGCATTTGTATGAAATCTTCCCACAATATTTGTATCAACTCCAGTACCGCTTATATTTTTGCCTATTTCATTTACGATAAGTACATCTATATCATCTAGATATATTCTAGACATAAGGTGTTTTGATTTTTCCAAAATCTTAGGTTCTTCTTCTAAAATTTCATCTTTATGTAGCACAAATACATCGTTAACTTCGTTATATCCATTTTCTATAGATGCGACGCCACAGATTATATTTAAGTTATTAATGGCAATTGTCCCTACTTCAAGCAGATTATTAGCCATATTTTCATATCTAAGCGAATGTGTCATATCTGCACCTTTTCGTTTTGCAAGACCGATTGCCATCATTTTAATGAGTCCACTTTCGTATTTTCCTCTAAATGAAGTATGTAACTTTACTCTGTTTAACAATATAATTCCATCTGCATTTGCTGCATTTTTATCGATATAAACAGGTAAATCTTTTGATGTTCTCCCAACTTCCATAACATCCATAGAAGATATTATTTCACAGCCCACAGTATCTTTAGTTATACCTAGTTTTTTTAGCATATTTTCCTGACCTTCAGATGTTCCGCCACCGTGGCTTCCCATAGATGGTACTATAAATGGAACTCCACCACATTCTTTAACAAAGCTTATAACAGTTTTCATAAGCTCTTTATAATGGCTAATCCCCCTACTTCCACCAGTTATAGCTATTTTCATTCCTGGTTTTATTTTATCTTTAATATTTTTATTAATTAGCTTTTGATTTAAATATTTTTCAACATTTTCAAGCTTAGTATCGTCAAATATCTGGCTTACTTTCATAATTTGAGGCAACTTTATATTATCTAGTATTTTATTTATTTGAGACATTTTATTTTATACCTACTTGTTTTGTAACGATAAGGTCGCTATCGTATCCCATTATATTTTTTACAACTACATCGCCTACTTCTACTGGAGCTTCTAATTTTATGCCTTTTATTATACCCATAACGTCAAATATTTTAGCTTTTGGAACTGGTTTTGTCAGTCTTACGCTCACAAGTGGAAGTTCACCATTTAATAAAACTACAGAAGAAGCTATATTACGTCTTGGGTCAGTAAGTTCTTGAACTACATATTCTTTACCTTTTTTACAACCTTCTCCTTCAATATTTTTTATATCTTTTCCTTCATAATCTACTTCTATCTCACATCCATTTGGACAAACTATACATGTAAATTTTCTATTCACTTATAATCACCTTCAAATCCCCATTTTGTTTTATTTCATCTTTTAAAATTTTTATTTGAACCATTTCAGCTGGTATCGCCTTTTTATATTTCTTAGTCTTTATAACTTCGCCATCTTGCATTATATCGACCCTACATTCTTTAAAAGGCTTTCTAACTCTAAATGAAAGCACAAAATCCTTAGTTCCACTTATTTTTTGTGGAATTGTGTGGTTTATATTTTCGCCAGCTTCTATATTTATACTGCTCTCAGTTAATTTTCCGTCATTTATATATTCACAAACGTGGTCTGCAAGTCTTTCAGCTTCTAGTGAGACAAAGTCTACTAAGTCGTGAACTTGAAGAACATTTCCCGCTGCAAATATTCCTTCTACTGAAGTTTGATAATTTTCATCGACTACTGCACCTTTTGTTCTAGGATCTAGCACTACACCTGCTTTTAATGATAATTCATTTTCTGGAATAAGACCAATTGAAAGTATTAAAGTGTCACATTCGTATCTTTTTTGAGTTCCTGGAATAACTTTTTTAGTTACTTCATCGACTTTGCTAACAACAACAGCTTCTAATCTGCTTTTTCCTTCTATATTAGTTATTGTGTGGCTTAAATATAGAGGTATATTGTAGTCATTTAAACATTGTTCTATATTTCTTGGAAGTCCATTTGCATATGGTGAAAGCTCGATTACTGCCTCTACTTTTGCCCCTTCAAGAGTAAGTCTTCTCGCCATTATAAGGCCGATATCTCCTGAACCCAAGATTACAACTTTTTTGCCTACCATTGTATTAGTTAAATTTATATATCTTTGCGCAACACCAGCATTGTATATTCCTGCTGGTCTTGTACCTGGAGTAGAAATCGCTCCCCTTGTTCTTTCTCTACAACCCATAGTCAAAACTACAGCCTTTGCCTTATATTGTTTTAGTCCATCTCTTGTTGCAGCAGTTACTATCTTTTCATTATTTACATCAATAACTGTCGCATCTGTAATATAATCTATTTTTTCTTTTTTTACTTCTTTTATAAATCTATCTGCATATTCAGGACCGCTTAATGTCTCTTTAAAACGAGTAAGCCCAAAACCATCGTGAATACATTGTTTTAATATGCCACCTAATTTGTCTTCTCTTTCGACAATAAGTATATCTTCTATTCCCTTGTGTTTTAGCTCTAAAGCTGCTGCAAGACCTGCAGGACCGCCCCCAACTATTACTACATCTTTATTTTCAACCATTAGTCTCTCACCTTCCCAACAAACATATTAGAACCTTCTCTTGAATAAAGCACATCTTCTCTATTTTTATGTTTAACTTCTTCTAGTAAACCTGCTATTCTTGTTTCACAATAACCACCTTGGCATCTTCCCATCATCGCTCTACATCTATATTTGATTCCAGTTAGAGTTTCAACTCCTAGTGGGTTGTTTATAGCTTCTAAAATTTCTGCCTTTGTTATAGTTTGACATCTGCAAATTACTTCGCCATAGTCAGGATTTTCTTTAATTAAAGCTTCTTTTTCTTCTACTGACTTATCATTAAAAGTGACTATAGGTTTTCTAATTGGATTAAAGTTTTCGTTTTCTGTAAGTTCTTCTTTTTGTTTTAATAAAGAAACTACATATTTTGCAATTGGAGTTGAACTTGTAAGCCCTGGAGATTCTATACCGACTAAATTTATAGTATTTGGTGATTTATCTCTCATTTCGATTACAAAATCGTGGTATCCACCTTCTTCTTTTGATGCAAGCTTTGGTCTAATTCCAGCGAAGTTTCTTATAAACTCTTCTCTTCTTATATGTGGAAATATTCTTCCTCCGTCTTTAATAAGTAAGTCCATTATCTTTTGTGTAGCAGAATAATCATCCCTTTCATCTATATATTCACTACTTGGACCGATAAATACATTTCCGTCGATTGTTGGAGTTAAATGGATTCCAAGCCCACCTTCTTTTGGATTTGGAACTGGATATGCTGGAAGACTTAATTTTGAGCCTACTTTTTCATCTAATATAAAATATTCCCCCCTGCATGGATGGATTGTATAATCGTCAATTCCAAGCATTTTTGAAACTTTATCGCTGTAAAGTCCTGCTGCATTTACTACCCATCTAGTTTTATATGTATCTTTTACAGTTTTTATATTGTAAATATCATCTACTCTTTTGATATCAATTACTTCATTTCCAAAATAATATTCTGCCCCATTTGCCGCTGCATTTTCAGCAAGAGCTATTGTAAGTAAAAATGGATTTAGTATACCTGTAGTCTTTGACCACATCGCAAATTCACCGTCGATATTTGGCTCAATTTCTTTTATTTTGTCTTTGCCTATTATCTCAAGACCCTTAACTCCATTTTTTTCGCCTTGCTCTTTCATAGCAATTAGTTTTTCTTTATCTTCTTCGCTAAATCCAACAACTAGTTTCCCACATCTTTTAAACGGTACTCCTAGTTCTTTAGCAACTTGATCAAACCCCTGATTCCCTTCAACACAGAATTTAGCCATAAGTGTCCCAGGCTTGTTATTAAATCCAGCATGAAGTACCCCTGAATTTCTTGCGCTTGTCTCATTACATACATCTAATTCTTTTTCTAGTACCCCTATTTTTAAATTATATCTAGACATTTCCCTGGCAATAGCATTTCCCACTACTCCAGAGCCAATTATTATCACGTCATATAATTTGTCCAACTTAAAGTCCCCCCTTATACGAACAAAATGCGTCCGTAATTTGTTTTTTACCTTTTATTTTATACTTATTTTGGTAATTTTGCATTAATTTTAACATACTTTTTTCATTTTGATAATAATTTATCGAATTTCCTTTTACATACTTAGAAATTTATACTTATAACACAAAATTTGTTTTATATTGTAGATAAATTTTCTATTCCTTTATAATTTATATTTTCTAAAATCTAGTCTATAATATCTATATGATATTTTTTTGAAAGGAGTAATTTAACTTATGGTTGATAATATTAAAGACATTAAAGATAAATTCAGTGGATTTACTCCATATATAAATGGCTATCAAAATATGAAAAGGGCTTCTGTCTTAATTCCTATAATAAAAAGAAATAATTCTTACGAGATATTATTCGAAGTAAGATCTAAAACGCTTAGAAGCCAACCAAATGAAATTGCTTTTCCTGGTGGCAAAATTGAAAAAGGAGAAGACCCACAAACTGCTTGTATAAGAGAAACTTGTGAAGAAATAGGTATAACACAAGATGATATAGAAATAATATCGCCACTTGATTTATATTTAAACCACTCAAATCTCATAATACATCCATTTTTAGGAATAATAAAAGAAAGTGCATTAAAAAATGATATAGAAAATCTGCTTATCAATAAAGATGAAGTTGACCATGTTTTTAGTGTTCCAATAACATACTTACTCGACTCATCACCAGAAGAATTCGAAAATGAAGTCGAGGTAAAAGTAAATGAAAACTTCCCATATTCTAAGATTCCAAATAAAGAAAATTATAAATTTGCAGTTGGGAAATACTCAACTTTATTTTACGAATATAAAAACTACATAATTTGGGGAATAACTGCTAAAATACTAGAGAATTTTTTAAATTTTATAAAAGAATAGATTTAAAATAACTATACAATAACCTAAAATAATAATTTAAAGTTCTAAAACAAATAAATTTCAATGCAAAAAAGCATATAAAATACATTTCGTATTCTATATGCCTTTTTTATCTAGAAAATATAATTCCAATTACATTTTTCGTCAGCCATTAAATTTTGGAGAATAGATTCAACTTTTTCAAGTGATTCTAATCCCCTTATTTTATTTTTGCAATATACTGCATTTTTAGCTAAACCAAGCTCCAAATTTAAATCATCGTAATATTGATGATCGAGAACCTTTAACCAAAAATCTTTTTGTCTATCTAATTTTTTAACTAAATCATCTAACTTCTTATCTGCTTCATCCCAATTTTCATCATGTATTACCTCATATGTTTCTTGAACATCTTTTGTATAATCAATACAAAAATTTTCAACTTTGTTATCTATATAAAGTCCAAAAAGTATAAATAAAATGACCCATGTAAGTGCTATTATAGTATTTCTCATATTTTATCCTCACTTTTTCTTTTGAATTAATATTTTATCGTATTCATCTAAAATGCAAAGTAGTACCTCTTTTGCTTTTTTTATTTCATGTGATTTTAATATACTATCGAGCCACGCTTCATCTTTATTTATTTGTTTTAAATTTTCTTTTATCACACAACCATCCAAAATAAGAGGAATTGGCAAATGATAAAAAGGTCTTGATGGTGTCGAATTATAATTTGAAGTTGGTACAATGCTCAAGCTTCCATCAGTTTCTAGTATGGCATATTGGATATATTTTATATTAAAATATCCCTGTATCCTAAGTTGTTCTAAAAGTTCGTTTATACTTACTCTCTCTTTTTTGAGTTCTTTATAATCTATCTCACCTTTATTAATTAATATTGATGGCTTCCCTGATAATACTATAGATACTTTTCTAAATTTCAAGGATAAAAATGAAATTATTGTTTGCATTGCTACAAGCCCAGTAAGTGCAGCTATACCATTTATCATTGGTATATCATTATTTTCCATTGGAAGTGATGCAACTTCAGCTATCAAAAGTGTTATGACCAAGTCAAAACAATTCATCTCAGCAATTTCACCTTTTCCCATAATTCTCATAGAAATCAGTACTGCTATATATAAAACTATACTTCTTAAGAAAACTACAACCATATCTATCCTCCTTTGAGATTTACATATGATAAGTTAAAATTTATGTTTTAAAGGTGTTTTATTTTATATTGCATAATATACTAACTAAGTAATCCCATGTTCTTTCAGTAGATAAAATATCTATATGTTCATCTGGAGTATGAACGTCAAATAAATTTGGACCAATTGATATTGCTTGTGCTCCTTCTATTGCATCTAATAATAATCCACATTCAAGCCCTGCATGAATTGCTACTATTTCAGGCTTTTTATTGTATAATTTTTCATATGTTTCAACACATATTTGCTCAAGTTTTGAGTCTTTTGCATATTCCCACTCAGGGTAGTCGTCTTCTAATTCAAGTTCTACACCAATAGATTCACACAATAATTCCATTCTCTCGTTTATATCGTCTTTTAAACTTTTTACTGAACTTCTTGTTGCGAATTCGAATTTTATATATTCATTTTCTGTAACTACAACACCTAGATTTGTAGAACTTTCAACAAGTCCATCTATATCAGCACTCATAGTTTGAATGTTTCTCGGCATTAAGTTTAATACTTTAACTATTTTGTCTTGAACTTGCTCAGATAATGCTCTTTCGTGTTTTTCATCAATCTTTTGCATTTCAACAACTATTGATGGATCACTTGTTTTAAATTCATTTTTAAATATACCTAACATTGAAGTTACAATATCATTTGCCTGTTCTACATATTCTTTATCTAAAGCTATAATCACCTCAGCTTCACGAGGTATTGCATTATTTTTAAGACCACCGCTTATTGAGATTAAATCATAATCTACATCGCTATTTTTAAGATTATTTAAAATTCTTCCTATAAGTATATTTGAATTAGCTCTTTTTTTGTCTATCTCGATACCAGAGTGTCCACCTTTTAGTCCTTTTATATTTATAGCAAAAATATCTTTATCACTTATATTTTTTAATTCTTTTTTGATTTTTGCAATAGCTGTAACTCCGCCGGCACAGCTTACTGTTATTTTACCTTCTTCTTCAGAATCTAGATTTATTATGTATCTTCCATCAAAAACACTTCCGTCTAAATTCATAGCGCCTTCCATGCTTACTTCTTCATTTACTGTAAATAATACTTCTAATTTTGGAGTAGCTATATCACCTGATGCTAAAAGGGCAAGTCCCATTGCCACTGCAATACCGTTATCTGCTCCTAGTGTTGTCCCTTTTGCATAAAGGTAATCTCCTTTTACTTCTAGCTCGATTGGGTCTTTTGAAAAATCGTGGTCTACATCTTTGTTTTTTTCACAAACCATATCCATATGACCTTGAAGTATTACAGCAGGAGAATTTTCATATCCTTCAGATGCTTCTTTTTTTATTATTACGTTTAAAGTCTCATCTTGTATAACTTCAAGACCAAGTCTTCTTCCTTCTTGTGCTAAATAATCACTTATTCCTTTTTCATTTCCTGAACCTCTAGGAATTTTTGAAATCTCTTCAAAATATTTAAAAACTAATTCTAGTTTTGGATTTTTAAAATTAAATTCCATATTTATTTTCCTCTCAAAATTTATTTTATAATTATATTTATCATATTTTAGTGTAGTTTAACTTATTCTAAACTTTTTATAGCTATAATAATTTATTTTATAACCATCATAGCAATTGAAAGAATTAATGCTGATGCTATAAATATAGCTATTAATATTTTTGTTACGAATTTTACCCATGATTCGTAGTCAACTTTTGCAATTGCAAGTGTTCCCATTATAACACCACTTGTAGGTGTAACTAAATTTATGATACCACTTCCTGCACTAAATATTGATATTATTACCTCTGGACTAAATCCTAAGCTAACTGCAAGCGGCCCAAATATCGGCATTGATAAACCTGCAAGCCCTGATGTAGATGGTATAAAGAATGTAAGCGCCATATATATTAAATAAGCAACTATCGTAAATATTATTGGACTCATTCCGACTAAAACTCCAGATGCTTTTGCAAGTACATATGCATCAAGTCCTGTTGTAGCCATAATTACAGATATACCTCTTGATACACCTATAACTAAAGCGACACCAACCATATCTGCTGCCCCTGCTAAAAATGCATCGACAATTTCGCCCTCTTTCATACCATATACAATTCCTATAATTACTGACATTATTACAAACCACATTCCAAGCTCAGAAAACCACCAGTTACCTAAGCTAGAACCTGTTAAAAATCCAGTAGATATAAATATATTTATTCCAAATTTTTCCCACGGAATTATCCCAATAACCATAATTATAAATGTAAATGCAAATAAAGCTAATACTATTTTTCTTTTTTGTGTAAACTCTACTACTCCCTCTTCACCTGATTTATTACCTATAAATGCTTCATTAGCATGTTCAATCTCTAAATCAGAAAGTATGCTCTCATTTTTATTTTGATAAACTTTTTTAGCGTAATTCATAACAAAGTATATTGATATAAGTAATGATGATAACCATAAAATTGTGTTGATTGCTATAACTACACCTTGGTTTACTTCTATTCCGGAACCGTTTAATGAACCTATACTAACTGATACTAAAAATGGGTTTACAGTAGACCCTAATACACCACATCCTGAACCTAATATTATTGTTGCAACTGATACAAGTGGATCAAATCCCGCTATTATCATAGTAGTCGTTACAAGCGCTGTGAAAGCTATTGTTTCTTCTGACATCCCAAAACTTGTACCTCCAAGTGAGAATAAAAACATAAGAACCGGGATTAATATTAATTCTTTTCCTTTTAATTTTGATACAACTGAGGCAATACCTGCATCAAGTGCACCTGTTTTTGTCGTGATTCCTAAAAATCCGCCGATTAATAAAACAAATATGGCAATATCGATTGAGTTGTTAAGACCATTTATAGGTGCCATTATAAAATCCGATAAACCAGCTGGTATAGCACCAGGTATAAAGTGTGAAACTATTGCTATAATTGCTGTTATTATTAGCAATACTGTATAAGCTGTCGGTAGCTTAAATGATTTTTTCTTTTTTTTGTTGTCCATTTTTTCTCTCCTTTTACATTGTTGTCTAAGATTAAAATTACCTATTTTAATTTGATATATTCATATTTTAAAAATTCAATTATGAATTTTTTTCTTTTTATGTAAATTTTTAATCTTATTCCATACTGGGAATTATATAAAATTTTCATTATTTTTACAATATTTTTTATACCTATGTTTTAAAAACAATTATATTTTTCATATATTCTACAAAAAAATAGAGAGTTTCCCCTCTATCTTTTATAATTAGATTAGATTTAATTTATTTCTTTGCTAAAATCTATATGCTATTTATATTTTTTCTATTAAAATCTTATTCGTCCAATATGTTTTCTAACTCTTCTTGAGTTTCTGCTATTTGAAATTTGATCTAATTCATTTAAAAATATATCCGCCTCATCTTTTGTATTATAAAGCCCTAAACTAGCTCTTATCATTCCATAAAAATATTCACCTGATATAACATCTCTATATGCATCACTATCACTTACACCAAGAAGTCTATATACATAAGTATGAGCGCAGAACTTACCTGATCTTAAAGAAATAGCATTTTCAGTTGCCATCTTGATAGAAACCTCACTATAATCCCTATTTTTAATATTAAATGGTATTACTCCAATTCTATCATCTGTATAATCCACATCTCCATACATAATTACATTTTTTATACTCTTCATTGAATTTATAATATAATCTTTTAATAACTTTTCATGCATTTCTATATTTTGAAATCCTATATTTTTCAAATCTGAAAGTGCCTTAGCCATAGCTATTGCTCCAAAGAAGTTTTGTGTTCCTGCTTCGTATTTTTCTGGAACAGCAGTCCAAATAAGTCTTTCATCAAACACACCAGCAACACATCCTCCTCCTGATAAAAATGGATCTTCTTCATTTAAATAATCCTTCTTACCGACTATTGCTCCGCTTCCAAAAGGTGCATATGCCTTATGCGCCGAAAAAGTCAAAAAGTCGATTTCTTCATCTTTTGAATTTCCAGCTAAATTTACTTCTCTATGTGCAATTAATTGAGCCCCATCAACTATTATAACTGCACCGTATTTATGAGCTAATCTTGCAATATCGTGAATTGGAGTAATATACCCTGTTACATTAGAAGCTCCCGTAATTGTAACTACTTTTATTTTTCCATTAGCCTTTATAAGCTCTTCTTCTATATCATCTATATTTATTCTTCCAAGAACATCAACCTCAACATAAACCATCTTTGCCACCCTTCTAAAAGGAAGGTCATTTGCGTGATGTTCCATTCTAGTTGTCAAAACCATATCATCTTTATCTTGTATAAGTACATTTGCAAGTGCATTTAGGCCTTCTGTATCCGATTTTGTATATATTACTGTATAATCATCATTATCCAAAACACAAAAAAAATCCAATATTATATCTCTAGCTTTATTAAACATGGTCGTGCAGTATTCACCCTTGAATCCAACTCCTCTAGCTATCGGTCCATAATTTTTTATATTATCGTAAATTATTTGTGTAACACTTTTTAAAGGTGGAGTAGTCGCTCCATTGTCAAAATTTATTGGTGTTAATAAAACCCCATTAGACAGCTTTATTTTATCATCTATACCATCAAATAAATTTCTATAATCCATATAAATTCCCCCTTATTATCATGGTATAAATATATTTAATTTTTCATATAAATATTACCTGTTTTTTATTTTTCTCAATTTTTGTAGAAATATGTAGAAATCCAAGGTTGATTTATGATAAAATAAAAAAATGCCCCTTTCGGCACTTAATTTACATTATCTATGCATCTTTATTATAAAATATATATTTTTTAAATGACTATAACTTCTTATAAGTTATAAAAAATTAGAAAATGCTTATCATAAAGATATTATTAAAATAGAAATTTCTTCAAATATCATTTTTATAGATGAAGAAACTTTATTATTTAAGATTGATTTTTGAATTTATTATTTTTAAAATTATTAAATTTTCTTAGAAAGGTTACGATACAAATGAACAATAATGGATCATATGCACTAGTTTTCGGTGTATCAGTTTTTGACATATGTGGTTTCACAGATAACGATTATAGAGCTAATGACTCAAACCCAGGTAGAGTTAGAACTTCATTCGGGGGAGTTTGCAGAAATATAGCTGAATGTATGGCTAGAGTTGGAGTTAATACAAAATTTATATCTGTTTTAGGTGATGATGAAACAGGAAAAAGTATCCTTCAACATTCAAAAGAAATGAATTACAATATGGAGGATTCTCTTATAGTAGAAGGTGGACACACTCCTACTTACATGGCCGTACTTGATCATTTCGGCGAAATGATGTCTGCTGTTGTAGATATGAAAATAATAGACAAATTTACAACAGAATTTATAGATTCTAAAGCCGACATAATAAAAAATTCTAAGTACATGGTTTTAGACTCTGACAGACCTGACATAGTAGAACATATACTAAAAAGTTTCACTAACGATACTAAATTTATATTAGATCCAGTTTCTGCTGCAAAAGCTAAAACTGTTACTCATTTAGTAAAATACTTCCACACTATAAAACCAAACAGATATGAAGCTGAAATAATGTGTGGATTTAAAATCAAAAATGAAAATGATTTAAGAAAAGCTGGTAAATACTTCACAGACTTAGGTGTAAAAAATGTATTTATCACACTTGACGAAGATGGAATCTACTACAACAATGGTGTTGAAGAAGGTAAATTAAAAGCAAATGATGTAAATGTAGTAAATGTTACAGGTGCTGGAGATTCTTTCGTTTCAGGAATCACAAAAGGATATATGGAGGGATATAGTTTAATAGACACATTAAAATACGCTATATCAATGTCTTCTATAACTATCTCAACTGAAGAAACTATACACCCAGATATGTGCCATGATTTAGTTTCTAAATATATACAAGATACTAATTGGACTCATACTGAATTTAATAATTAATTTTATAAGGGGCTTAATGCCCCTTTTTTGTATATATTAATAGTTTCTGTATGAAGTTCTAAAAATACATATACATAAATTATACTTATCAAAATTTATAAATGAATATCATTTCTTATTTGGCAAAAAATAAAAACCCCTTTATAAAGATAATATATCTCTATAAAGAGGTCTTCTTAAAAATTACTCAACCATTTCTCCGTTTAATGAGAATGATAAAGCAGCTTCTGTTATTTTAACATTTACTAATTTGCCGATTAAATCAGCATTTGGATCTTTTACACTGAAGTTAACTAGTTTATTTTGTCTAGTTCTTCCAGTGAATTTAGTGTCGTCAGTTTTACTTTTACCTTCAACTAATATTTCTACTACTTCATCTTGATGAGTAGTGTTATTTTCTTTTGAAATTTCATTAACTAATTCTAATACTCTGTTAAATCTTTTGTGTTTAACATCTTCTGGTATTTGGTCTTCCATTTTAGCTGCTGGAGTACCAGTTCTCTTAGAGTATATGAATGTAAATGCATTATCGTATCTAACTTGTCTTATTACATCAAGTGTATCTTCAACATCTTCTTCAGTTTCACCTGGGAATCCTACCATTATATCAGTAGAGAATGCTATGTTTGGAACTTCAGCCTTAGCTTTTTCTACTATTCTTAGGTAATCTTCTTTAGAATAATGTCTATTCATTTTCTTTAATAATTTAGTACTTCCGCATTGAACTGGAAGGTGTAAGAATTCACAAACTTTGTCGCAATCTCTCATAGCGTATATAACTTCATCAGATATATCTTTTGGATGAGAAGTCATAAATCTTATTCTTTCTAATCCATCTATTTCGTTAACTGCTCTTAAAAGCTCAGCAAAAGTCATTCTATCTTCTTCTTCTAAAGTTTTACCATAAGAGTCTACGTTTTGGCCTAATAAAGTAACTTCTTTAGTTCCATTAGCAACTAATTCTTTTATTTCATTCATTATATCTTCTGGTCTTCTACTTCTTTCACGACCTCTTGTATAAGGAACTATACAGTAAGTACAGAAGTTGTTGCAACCGTACATTATATTTACGAATGCTTTAAGCTCGAATTTTCTATCACTTCTTAAACCTTCAACAACTTCACCATCAACATCCCATACATCTATAAGTATAGAATCACTTGACATTGATTCAGATAATAATTCTGGGAATTTGTATAAGTTGTGAGTACCGAATACTAAATCTACATGTTTGTATTTAGCTTTTATTTCTTTAACTATAGCAGGTTGTTGCATCATACATCCGCAAACAGCTATTTTTAAGTTAGGATTTCTTCTTTTTATTAATTTTAAGTGACCTAAGTTTCCGTAAACTTTAAGTTCAGCATTTTCTCTAACTGCACAAGTATTATATATTATTAAATCAGCATTATCAGCCATTAAAGAAGGTTCATAACCCATAGCATTTAGCATAGCTCCTAATTTTTCAGAGTCATGCTCATTCATTTGACATCCAAATGTTTGTATAAAATAAGATTTTTTCTTTCCTGTTAAGTGGAAATATCTTTCGTTTTCATTTTTTATTTCGTTTATATATTTGTCCTGTTCTTTGATTTTTTCCATAGGAACAGTAACTTGTTTTCTTTTAGACATTTAATTACAATCTCCTTTCAAATTAATGCAAAGTTTATTATATCATAAATATTGACAAAGATTAAAAAAATCTATACGAAATATTAGAAAATATTTAAATTTAATAGAAAAAAAGACGGGCAAACGCTCGTCTTTATTCTTCAGTTTCTTTAACTAAATCATATGAATAGACTTCTTTTACTTTTGAGTCTTCTTCGTATGTGTTTTTGAATACTTTTAAGAATTCTTCATCAGTCATTTCAGTTATGATTTTGTCAATTTCAGTTAAGTACATAACTCCTTTCATTTCTAATTACCTCCTCTATTGTTTTTATGCAATCTCTGTTTCTAACACACATTTGGACTTGCACCCAAATAAAATTTGTGTTTTGTATTTTATCTCTTTTTTGTATAACAAATGTTTTCTTTACTAAATCGTATGGCTTTATTCTATATAAATCTTATAGTATTTCACAGTTTGTAAGTTTTGTATATCTTCCATTTGTTAAATCTGTATATCTTTTGTTTATTTTTTTTGCTATTTTATCTAATATAGTCATTGTTTCCAATCTATCCAAATCTATGCATATTTCTGCTTCAATTTTACTTTTTAAAATTATATAATCTTCATATCTTCTTGCTTTTGTACAAAAGTCTACTGCCTGGTTTATATCTTTTTCAAAAAAGTATACTCCATTTCCAAGCCATTCGTCTTCTTTATATGAAACAAAGTAGTATTTATTTTTTAAAATACTTTCTCCTCTAGATATCGTTGTTCCGTGATATCCTGTATATAATTCTCCCATATTCTACTCCTTTCTTTTATTTTCCATGGTAACTAAATCATCTCCCATTTTCCTCCTTTTTATACATCTTTATAATTTTTTTCAAAAAAATACTGCCTCAAATTTCAAGGCAGTATTTTTATATCATTTTTATTCACTTTATCAAAACTTCAAATTGCATAAACTCAATTATTTAGTCATTTTTTTACCATTTTGAGTCATTGCATTTATTTTAAGTGGCAATGTAAATAAGTTTATGAAACCTTCAGCATCTTTGTGATCGTATAATTCACTATCTCCGAATGAAGATATGCTTTGGTCATATAATTTATGGTCACTAAATATTCCAGCTGGTTTTATATTACCTTTGTATAATTTTAATTTTACAGAACCTGTAACATTTTCTTGAGTTTCATCCATGAAAGCATTTATTGCTTTACAAGTTTTAGAATACCATTTACCATTGTATATTAAATCAGCAAATTCAAGTGATAATCTTTGTTTTAAGTGAAGAGTATCCTTATCTAATGTAGCACTTTCTAAGTAGTTGTGTGCTGCATAGAATATTTCTCCCCCTGGAGTTTCATATATACCTCTTGATTTCATACCAACTAATCTATTTTCTAATATATCTACTATACCTATACCATGTTTAGCACCTAATTTATCAACTGCTTCAACAAGTTCTATTGGTGATAATTTTTCCCCATTTAAAGATACTGGTATACCTTTTTCGAATCCTATTTCTACATATTCAGCTTCATCTACTGCATCTTCTGGAGCACAAGTTTTTTTGTATATATCTTTATTATGTTCATTTTCAAGATATTCTATATCTCCACCTTCTGTAGATACATGCCATAAGTTGTCGTCAACTGAGTATATTTTTTTCTTAGTTGCAACTACCTCAATATTATGTTCGTTAGCGTAATCTATTGCATCTTCTCTTGATTTTATATCCCATATTCTCCATGGAGCTATAACTTTTATAGATGGATCAAGTGCTGCTATAGTTCCTTCAAATCTAACTTGGTCATTTCCTTTTCCTGTACAACCGTGGCAGATATATTTAGCTCCTTCTTTTTGAGCTATTTCAACTAATTTTTTAGCTATTATAGGTCTAGCAAGTGCAGTACCTAAAGGATATCTATTTTCATATAAAACCTCAGCTTTTATTGCTTGATATATAGTAGTAGTTATAAATTCTTCTCTTAAATCTTCAACATAAGCTTTTATAGCACCACTTGCTTTTGCTTTTTCTTCTATTTTGCTCATATCGTCATCTTGACCAACATTTGCACAAACTGCTATAACATCTAAATCATAATTTTCTTTTAACCATGGAATAGTTATTGAAGTGTCTAATCCTCCTGAATATGCTAATACAACTTTTTCTTTCATTTTTATTATCCCCCTAAATTACTTTTATTATTTTATTTTAAATTAGAAATTACATCATTTAAAATATCGCTGTAATTTTTTAAAACAATATAATTCCCTGTATGTCTAAATTAAAAAAGCCTCTTAGTATTAAATACTAAGAGGCGACATTGCGCGGTACCACTCTTATTAATAAATTTATCTTATTGAAATATTCTAAAAAACGCCTCTTGAATATCAAGAGACGAAATATTTCCGCGTTACCACTCTAATTAATAAGATAAACTTATTCACTCTTCCTTTTAAGGCAAGGCATTCCTATTATCCTACTTAAGTTCAGATAATCTTCTCCAAAGCTCTCTTCATATATTTTAAAATTGCCAAGCTTCCACCATCCTCAGCTCTCTATAAACTTAAAATAAATTACTTTCTTTTTCAATGAATTTGTTGTTTTAAATTTTTTAATAAGTAGTTTATTCTTATTTATGAGTTAATAATAAATCAACTGGATAAAAATGTCAACCGTATTTTGTATATATTATTTAATATTTTACTCTATATAAAAACAATCCTTTTGATGGCGCTGTCTCTGGTGATTTTGATCTATCTTTTAATTCTAATAAGTTTTTAACTTCCTCTGGTGTAATTTTATTATGCCCAGCATCAATAAGCGTACCTGCAATTATTCTTACCATATTGTATAAAAATCCATTGCCCTCTACATAAATTTCTATTAATCCGTTATTTTCATTTATAGAAATAGAGTAAATTTCTCTTACATGACTTTTCTTTTTAGACCTTGATGAACAAAAACTCGTAAAATCATGTTCACCAACAAGTACATCAGCAACAGCTCTCATTTTATCTAAATCAAGTTTTTTAGGCACATGACAAGTGTATTTTCTATTAAATGGATTTGGATATTCGTTGTTGTCTATTTTGTATAGATATACCTTTCTCTTTGCATTATATCTGCTGTGGAATCTATCATCAACTTCCTCAATCTCTCTTATTGCAATTGATTGTGGAAGGTATTCATATAGATATTTATGCATTTTATTTAATGATAAAGGAGAGTTAGTTTTAAAGTTTACAACTTGTCCATAGGCGTGTACTCCCATATCTGTTCTTCCCGAACCGATTATTTCTATATTTTCATCTGCCATTTGACTTAAAACAGATTCAAGCTTTCCTTGTATTGTATTTTCGTTATCTTTTAATTTTTGAAAGCCCTTAAAATTGCTTCCATCGTATTCTACTACCATTTTTATGTTTCTCATACTTTTCCTCTTTCATATATATAATCTTAATCTTTTCATTACAAGAAAAAAATGTGATTAAATCACATTTTTTCCTCTGCAATAGCATCCATTAAATTATTTTTTAAAGTAAAGGTAATACAAGTACCTTCTCCTTTTTGACTTTCTAATATTAATTTACCTTTGTGTAATTTTACTATTTCATTACTTATGGCAAGACCTATCCCACTTCCAGATTTATTGTAGTCTTCTTGGAAGAATTTTTCTAAAACTTTGTCTAGGTTTTCTTGTTTTATACCTATTCCATTATCGACTACAGAGAACGTCGTATATTCGTCACCTTGTGACAGTCTAACAACGACATAGCCGCCTTCTTCAGTGAATTTAAGAGCATTTTGCACAAGGTTGATTAAAACTTGTTTAAGTCTATTTTTATCACCTTGTATATCGGCTATTTCTCTTTCTTTTGTATTAAATTCTGTTAAAAGTGTAATATTCTTTTCGCTTGCCTTAACTCCAAGTTGGTTTACAACGTCTTTTGCAAGTTTAACAACATTTACTGTATCGATTTGAAGTCTTATTCTGTCCGATGCAAGACGAGAGAAATCAAGAAGTTCTTCAACTAAAGTTATAAGTCTTTCTGTTTCATCTTGTATAATTCCAAGCCCTAAATCAAGCTCTTCTCTGCTTATACCTTCATATCCTAGAGTCTCACTCCATCCTTTTATAGATGTAAGCGGAGTTCTAAGCTCATGAGATACTGAAGATATAAACTCTTCTTTTAATTTACGAGTTTTATCGATTTCTTTTGCCATATGATCAAACGTTCTGACTAAATCTCCGATTTCATCGTCGTGAAGTTTTTCATTTTCCAATTTTATATTATAATTTCCTTGTGCAAGTTGATTTGCAGTCTTTTTCAAATCTTGTATTGGTCTTATAAGTGAATCTGCAAATCTTAAGCTTATAAGAAGACATATTAAAAGTATTACAAGTCCGCCTATAAATATCATAAATACTACTCTAAAAATTGCGCTATCTGCCTTATTTAAAGATACACTATATCTAACGACACCTTCAACGACATTATTAACCTTTAAAGGTACAGATACACTCATAATATGATCTTTTGTTTCGCTTATAGAACTTATTGAAAAACTATAGTCTTCGTTTCCAGCTAAAGCTTTATTTACATCTTCATAATTGACAACTTCATTAGTTTTTATACCATACTGGTCTAGTATTATTTCTTTATTTTTATTTATAATTTCTATTGCAACAGCAAAATCATTATTTACCTCTTTGTAACTTGAATCTTGACTGAGACTCTCTTTTTCTAATATATTATTTATCTTATCTTGAAAGCTTGTTGAGTCCATAGCTGTAGAGTCATAACTACTTTGAGTATATCTAACTTGCTGCTCTAAGTATGATTTTGCCATACTGTAGTAATATTCTTTCATATAAAACATAAATAACACTTCGAACAAAGCGACTGTAATTATTATCATTATGAAATAATATTTTACTACTCTCCTTCTCAAACCTTCTAAATGTAATTTCAAAATCTAGTCTTCCTTTCTAAAACAATATCCATAACCCCAAATAGTTTGGATATATTTTGGTTTTGATGGGTCATCTTCTATTTTATTTCTTATTCTTCTTATATTTACATCGACTATTTTAAAATCATACAAGTAATTATTACCCCAAACTTCTGTTAGTATTTGATCTCTACTAAGCGATTGTTTTGCATTTACCATTAAGTATTTTACAATTGAAAACTCTGTTGGAGTAAGTTCTATTTCTTTTCCATTTTTGAATAATTTTCTCTTATCTAAATCAAGTTCAAATGGATCTGAAACTATTTTATTTAATTTCATAGAACTTTCTTCTTTTTTAACTCTTCTAAGAAGTGCTGCAACTCTAACTAATAGCTCTTTTATACTAAATGGTTTTACTATATAGTCATCAGCTCCTGATATAAACCCTTCTAATTTGTCTTCTTCTTGAGCTTTTGCAGTAAGCATTATTATTCCAACTTGATCGAATTTTTGTCTTATATATTTACAAACTTCAATACCACTCATATCAGGTAACATCACGTCTAAAAGCGCTATTGAAATATCGTTATTTTCATTTATTTTTTCAATAGCCTCAGCACCTGTTCCAGCTTCTATAATTTCATATCCTTCTCTTTTTAAGTTTATACTTACAAAACTTCTTATCCCAATCTCATCCTCTAGTACTAATATCTTTTCTTTCATTTTCTAGCCTCCATTAAACTTTACTTAATCATTTTATTATCGAAAAATAATCTTTTAATATATCTATACTCAAACCAAGTTTATTAAATAATTTCTCATTTATATCAGATATTGAATACACATATTTATCACTTTCAAGTATTATATCTCCCTTATTATTTATAGTTTTTGAATCATCTACTACACCTTTTTCAGATAAGTTCAAAGAAAATAGCTGTTGTCTATTTTTTTTATCTAAATAAGGAGTTGAACTCTCATTATAATAGAAATTAAATATTTTATAACTGCTACTTGTATTTTGATCAGTATTTTCATTAATCGATATTTTTCCGACTAAGTTATTAGGTATTAAGAATTTAAAGTTTAATTCGTAATTGTAGTAAATTTTATTTACAAATAATAAATCTGCATCCTTGCCTTCTTTTCCATTATATTTGTTCCAACTAATTATAAGGCTCTTTGGCATTGTAGATGTAGAGAGCGAATCTTTGTTTATACTTTCGATGTCTATAATAGGTATATTAGTAATCCCGTCGTTATTTACATCCTCAAAAGCAATATAGTAATCATTTAGTATATCTTTGTGGTCTTTAAATGCATCTATAAGTTTATTGTTTTCCAAACACACTACTTCTGTATTGAATTTGCTGTTTTTTGAAGTAGGCAGACTTAAAAATAATCCCTTATCTTTTTTGCCTATTTTTCCAACAGATATATTTATATCGTCGAAATTTTTTACATCATCAAACTTTAATGTATCGATAATATTTATTTTATCATCTTTTAATTCACATAAATTTAAATTCATTTCTTTTTTAGCATAATTATAATTATAAATTATTAATTCCAAATTGTCGTCATTATCTATATCATCTACAACTATACCTAATTTTAAAAATTTATCTTTATTAAAATAGTCATAGTTATTCTTTGAAACCAATTCCTTTATTTCACCATTTTCATATCTACAAATGGTAAGTGTTGTCTCATTTTTTTCTTCTACAGCTAAGATTATTTCCTTATTTCCATCATTATCTAAGTCGTAAAAATTTGCATATTTAATTTTATCGCCACTCTCTGTATATAAAGCATCTTTACTTTCATCATCCTTTGACTCTAAAACTGTAAAGCCAACTTCATTGTTTATATTTTCTCTCTTCTCAAAGAATACTACTTCATTTTTTCCATCATTATTTAAGTCTACCTCGTTTATTTTTCCGACTTCTATTGAATTATAAGGCAAAATTAAATTAGCACTTCCTGCAATCCTTTTTGCTTTATCCGAGATATCTTTTTTCTCTTGATTATATATAGGCAATTCATCAAATAAATTTATAGGATTTTCACTGCTATTATCGTTTTTATAACAACCAGTGCTAAGTATAACTACTAAAGATAATACACCTACCAATTTTAATAGCCTCATCCTTGTCCTCCTGTTCTTTATAATTAATTATATTTATAAATTTTACCGTACTTTAATTATACAATAATTAATATAAAAATAAAGAGTTGTATGTCAAATGACTTAAATTAATCATTTAAAAACAACTCTTTATACTAAAATCTATCTATCAAAATTTTCATCAGACCAAACTATATTGCTATTTTGGTTTGTATCTTCAATATTTTCATTATTTTGGCTAAAATCTTCTGAAGCTTCTCCTCTATAATTTATATTTTCATTTTCTTCTTGTTGTATTTCATTTTCTTGTTGTATTTCGTTTTCTTGTGCTTCTTGGATTTTTACAGTTTCATCTTGGCTTTTAGCAGATTTTCTACGTTTACTTACTCTTTTTTTAGTTTGCTTATGTCCACCATGATGTCCGCTATGATTTCCATCTTGATCTACTTCGCTTGATTCATGTTGTTTATGATGTTGTTTTGGTCTAGTTTTTTTAGATTTTTTTACTTCTTGTTGATTATCTTCTACTGCTTCATCGTTTTTTTTAGTTTTTTTAGTTTTACCTTTTGTATTTTCTATATCTTCCTGTTGCCCTTGTTGTTTTTTATTTTTTTTAGTCTTTTTACCCATATTAAATTTAAATCCGCTTTTCTTAGCTTTTTTATGTGGTCTATGTTCATTTTCTTGAATATTGAATTCTTCTTTTCTATCTTCTGGAACAAGGTCATTTAAAATGACATCGTTATATTTTTCTTCGTATTGAGTAGTTGTATTGCTTTCAATATCTTTATGTTTCAAATTCTTTTTATTGTGTTTTACTCTCATTATATAATAACACCTCCAAAATGCTATATAATATTTATATTTAAAGAATATTATTTTTATTCTTTTTTTAAGCATCTTGGAGGCAATTAATTATTTTCTAGGTGGTTTTGGTCCTGGATATTGGTATAAATAACTTTTTAACATACCGTTATATAGTTTTCTTTTTCTTATTGCATCTTGGCCAAATTCATTTTCAAAATCTTCATATGAAGTTATTAGATAGTATGACCAATTATTTAATTTTCTAAATGCATATCCAAGTTGTTTGTAAAGCATTTTTACAGAATCAACGTCTTCAAGTCTTTCTCCATATGGTGGATTTGTAACTATAAATCCGTATTCTTCATCGCTTGTAACTTCTGTCGCATCTCCTACATTAAATTCTATATAGTCAGCAACACCTGCTATTTCTGCATTTTCTCTTGCTATTTCTATAACATCTTCGTCTATATCATATCCGTATATTTTAAATTCAATATCTTCATTTATCATATCGTAAGCTTCTCTTCTTGTATCCCACCAGATTTTTTTGTCTAGTGTTCTCCATTTTTCAGATATAAACTCACGATTAAGCCCTGGAGCCATATTTATTCCCATCATAGCTGCTTCTATTAATAATGTTCCCGATCCGCATAGAGGGTCAACTAAAGTTCTACCTGGTCTCCATGGAGTTAAGTACATTATCCCAGCTGCTAGCGTTTCTCTTATTGGAGCTTTATTTGCTTTTTCTCTATATCCTCTTTTGTGTAGTGCAACACCTGTTGTATCTATTGTAAGAGTTACTTTGTCTTTGTGTATAAATACATATATAGGATATTTTTCTTTGTCTTCTTTTATTAATCCAGTTTCCATGTAGCTCTTTTTCAGACTTTCAACAACAGCCTTTTTAACTATAGATTGTATATCTGGTATTGAGTGTAATTTTGATTTTATTGAAGACGCTTTTGTTATTGGGAATTGTGCACCATATGGTATGTATTTTGCCCAATTTATTCTCTTTGTTCCTTCGAATAATTCGTCGAAACTTTTCGCTTCGAATTCAGCTATTTTAAGGTGAACTCTTTCTGCACATCTAAGCCACATATTTGCTTTTGCTATTCCGTATTCATCAGTTTTATATGTAACCCTTCCGTCTTCTGTTTTTACAATTTCAAATCCTAAGTTTTTAATTTCGTTTGCTAGCATTTTTTCCATTCCGAAAAAGCACGGCGAAATTAAAGTATATCCTTTTTTCATTTATTAATTAATCCTTTCGTCTAATTATTTAAGCTTCCCATCTGATATCCATTTAAATCTAATGTCACATACTTAAATCCAATTTCTTTAAGTTTATTATGTACATTTTTCATCATTTCATCATCGAAAAACTTATTCATTTCATCTTTAGCCACTTCAATTCTGGCTATATCGTTATGTAATCTAACTCTATATTGTCTAAAACCTAAATCTTGAAGATAATTTTCGGCCTCTTCTACTAATTTAAGTTTTTCTTTCGTAATTTTATCTCCATAAGGAATTCTGCTTGCAAGACAGGCGAAAGAAGGTTTGTTGTATGTTTTTAAATTAAGTCTGTGTGACAAAATTCTTATTTCTTCTTTTGTAAGACCGCTATCTTTTAATGGACTAACTACATTTAGTTCTTCTAAAGCCTTAAGTCCCGGTCTATAATCGCCTAAATCGCTAAGATTTGTTCCGTCTAAGACATATTTTACATCGTTTTTAGTTGCGTAATCTTTAATCATATTGAAAACTGCGCATTTACAATAATAACATCTTTTTTTGCTATTTTCAATAAAACCTTTTTCGTCGAAATTATCTACTTTTATAACCTCGTGTTTTACCCCGAATTGTTTTGTATATTCTTTCGCCTCATCCATCTCTCTATCTGAATGCATCATAGCGTGAATTGTAACAGCAATTGCATTTTGTCCTAATTCATCACTCGCCACCTTAAGTAAAAAATTGCTGTCAACCCCGCCAGAATATGCTATCACAACTTTCCCCATATCTCTTAATTTACTTTTTAATAATTCGTATTTTTCATCTATATTCATAATTATCCACCCTTCTATATCTTATACATTAATCTACAGTAATTATATATAAACAGATTTAATAATTCTATATAAATCTTTTTTTAATTAAAAAACTTTTTTTGTATATTTCTACATTTCATATCGCATTTATATAGAATATGCTATCTTAAATTTAATTATATAAATCGTTTAAATTTTATCCAAATTATGTTATTATTATCTTATATTTAATATTTGGGAGGAATTGACAAATGGCGGCAGACTACACAAAAATATTAGACAAATTAGTTAGACTAAATAGGGGAATGAACTTAAAACTTAGAGAGGGGACTACAACACTTGATGTAAATATCTACAACCAAACGCTTTTAACTTTAGACTTAGAATGTGATAATGTAGATAAACATAGTGAATATATTTATAATGAGATAATAGCGCTTGAAAATGTAAATATGTATATTCCAAGCGTGTATATAAAAGAAGATTAATTATGATTTAAAATGGGATGCACTTATATCTTTGTGCATCCCATTGTTAATATTTTTTAATAAACCGTATATTCATGTACATAACTTTATATATGGAATGTTTAATTTTCATTCCAAGGAACGAGCTCAACTTCTCCATATGCCCTATCTAGTAATCTATTTGAATATTCACCTTTATATCCGATTATATTTAATATTACAAGCTCTATATATCTTGTGCCTATTTGAATAATGTTCCATACGTCTTCTACAGTGATAGTCGCTCTGTTTCTTTTTCTTGTTGGATGAACAATTTTATTTCTGTAGTATATTAATAAGTCTATTCCATCATCAAATCTTTCATTTATATAATCATCAAACAAAAACAAATCGTCCTTTCCATATGGAATATTACATATATCTAGAAGTTTTCTTATATTCTTTGTCGCCAAATTTTCATCGAATTCATCATCACTTAAAAGCTTTTCTTGTTCAACTAAAACTATATATGACAACGTCTCAAGACAGATTTGTATAGATATAAGGTTGTTTTCTAATGTAAGCCCGTCAAATGATTGTAAATACCAGTCGACAGCTTGTCTTAATGCCTCGCTATAGTAATCGTCTTTTAATCTATTGTTCATTAATGTTAAGTATTTTTCTATATTGTGATAATTTGAGATTGTGTCCTTCCAATTTGGGATAAATCTATATGAGCTTATAAAAGTTTCCCTCCACAATCTATATACGTTTTCCCCATTTTTATATCCGTATGATGAACATATATCGACATATCGTCCACACATAAAACTAAACGATACTGATAAGTCGTCTAATATGTGGTTTATTATATTTGTTTTAAATGGCTTTTTATCTTTTCTCATTATTCGGCCGCTATGTGTTATTATATGTGCATCTTTGTCTTTTAATTTTTCGTCTAATCCTTTAGTAAAATCAAATCTTTTGTCTACTATAACTTCAAACTCTCCTGAACTAAATCCCATTCTGCCTGCAAATAATTTGTCGTCGTATTTTATAAGCTTTCCAAAATATTTATCGAAATTTACAACGTCAAAATCTACATAGTCGACCTCGGCATTTTTAGATCTTATATGACCGTGATTTATATACCCCTCTATATGAAAATCATTTATAGAACTTACTGTTACAGATACTGGTCTATATCTGTAAATTTCTAGTTCTGCAGAGTCGTAATCAAGGATTGTGTCTATTTCTAAATCTTGTGTTGATAGTATCTTTCCCTTAAATATAATTGTCCCCTCAGTCGCCATCTTGTAGATTACTTTTCCGCTACACTTGTACTTTTTATTTCGTAAGTATATGCAAAATCTGCCTTCGTGGATTGGAATATTTTCATCTATATCAAATTGGAGAAATTTCGAAAATATAGCATTTTCAACTACTTTCATATTTTCCACCTTTTCCATTTTTTATTCAACTTTTTTTAATTTTTTTAAGTTTACATATGTTTTATATTATATCATATTTGGATATGGTTGATGAAAACTTTATTTTTATAGTTATAGTTTTTTATAAATTGGAAATAATTAAATATGTTAACATTATTAGTAATTTACTGTAAAAATTTAAACCAAAGTATCCCTATTGAATATATAATCTTATATTTTTAACTTGTTTATAGAAGATATTTTATTAATATGATATTATATAATTAATAAAGATTTCTTTGAATAATGTTTATGAAATTATTATTTACACATATTTTTTAAGATTATAATTTCATATACACTATAAAATATAAATTTAATTAATATAGAAAGGGTGAATTCCTTATGAAAAAATATGATAGAATTATCAATAATATAGATGCAACTATGTCAATGGAAAATATGCCACTGCTTAAAGAAGATAAAGATCGTATAAGACAATGTTTAGAAGGCAAAGTTTCATATGAAGATGCAATAAATAAACTTATAGAAAAATATAGTCATAAGCAGGTGAATTAATGTTAGATCAATATCATTATGATTATGAAACAGATAGTTATTATTGCTATCCTGGAACTTATATACTAAAGAATAAACTTAACATCATTGATGAAAATGAATTAAAAGATGCTGAAAGAAGTATCACTTCTCTAAGAACAGCACAATTAATACAAAATCCTCTTGATGGAGATTTAGATTTTAATTATCTAAAAAACATTCATAAATTCATATTCGGAGATATTTATGAATGGGCTGGTTCAATTAGAACTGTCAATATTTCAAAAGGAAATCCATTTTGTAGATGTGAATTTATTGAAGAACAAATGGAATCTATAATGAAAAAACTAAAAAGAGAAAATTATTTAGAAGGTTTAAGCATTAACGTACTTGCAGAAAGACTTGCATATTATATTGGTGAGATAAATGCAATTCATCCTTTTCGTGAAGGTAACGGGAGAACGCAAAGGATGTTCATAGAATGTCTTGCAGTGAAAAATGGTTTTTCTTTAGATTTTTCTAAGATTAGTAATGAAGAAATGCTCGAAGCTAGTGTTCAAACATTTAACATGAATTATACTCTCATGAGTAGCCTTATATTGAAATCACTTAGCAAAAATGAATATTAAAAAAAGCCTGCCATTAATTTAAATTACTAATGGCAGGCTTTTTACATTTATTTATATACTATTTTAAAGCTTCTTTTAATGCTTCATAAGAGAAATCAACTATTTCTTTACATCCTACTCTATCTTTTTTAAGAGATTTACATTCTGCAGTTCCATAGTGTTCTATTGTTTTTTGCATTATTTTTTTTGTATAAGTTTTTGCTGGGTTTTCTTGACCTATATCATCTCTACCTTTTGCAAAACTTGCACATATACATGCTCCATTTACTGCTCCACATAGATTTCCAACAGCGCATCCTCCGCCAAGTCCGCTAGCAACTCTTATTGGTATATCAGTTCCAAATTCTTCATTATATGCTTTTATAACTGATTCTGCACAGTTTAGACCTTCCATAAAATAATCTGATGCTAATTTCTTTTCGCTCATATTATCCCCTCCAATTTTATTTATACTATAATATGTTTTATATTTATAATACTATAATATATTTTAGCAAAAATTATCGGTTTATGTTATATATTTTTAAAAAATTGTACTGTTTTATGTGGGTGTATAAATTAATTATATCAAGAGGCTTTTGTAATTTTTAGCTTTGGAGCAGTTCCTATGTTAATTGCTTGTTATATGGTATATAGGGCTTTGTATATTAAAAATAGTAATTTTGCTAAGATAAAATGTTTTGTTGTTATAATACTTGCTATACAGAATTTAATTGAGTATCTAAATAGAAATTATATAGTATTTGGAATAGGAATTGCAATTTTGGTTATAGCATATTGTGTCTTTTATATAGGAGATGGATACATTATCAATTTTGAAAAATTGTTCTCAAAATTGAGCAAGAAAACTCAATATATTTTGCTTGGAGTATATGTTTTATTTTTATTAATTACTGCAATTTTATCATTTGTATTATAGAAAAAGCATTGCCTATTTTTAAGCAATGCTTTTTAATTTACAAAAAGAAACATTGCTCCAAAATTTCGAAGCAATGTATAAATAGGTTTATTTTTATTTGGTTAAATATGGTTAACTAATTTAATGATAGCTGCTTTATAATCTTTCTGCAACATATTTTACTAGGTCTACTGTTCTTGTTGAGTATCCCCATTCATTATCATACCATGATACAACTTTGAACATCTTGTCGCCTATTGCCATAGTTGATAATGCATCTATTATTGAAGATCTTGAGTCACCTCTGAAGTCTATTGATACTAGAGGTAGATCACAATATCCTAAAATTCCTTTTAATTCGCCTTCACTAGCTTCTTTTAATGCTGAGTTTACTTCTTCTATTGTTGCGCCCTTTTTAAGTGTGCAAACTAAATCTACTAGAGAAACTGTTGGAGTAGGAACCCTTACTGAGAATCCGTTTAATTTACCTTCTAATTGTGGTAAAACTTTTGCAACGGCTTTTGCTGCCCCTGTTGTAGTTGGTATCATAGATTCAGCTGCTGCTCTTGCTCTTCTTAAGTCTTTGTGAGTTTTGTCTAATAATTGTTGGTCATTTGTATAAGCATGTATAGTAGTCATTAGACCTTCTTCTATACCGAATTTTTCGTCAAGTACTTTTGCAAATGGTGCTAAACAGTTTGTTGTACAAGATGCATTTGATATTATATTGTGTTTTTCGTTGTCATAATCTTTTTCGTTTACGCCAAGAACTACTGTAATATCTTCACCTTTTGCTGGTGCAGTTATTATAACTTTTTTTGCTCCTGCAACTAAATGTTTGGAAGCGCTTTCTCTGTCTCTGAATTTACCAGTTGATTCAACAACTATATCTACTCCTAATTCACCCCAAGGTATGTCAGCTGGGTCTGAATTTCTAAGTATTTTTACTTCATTTGAATTTATTAATATAGTTTCATTGTCTTTAACTTCTACATCACCATTGAATATTCCATAGCAAGAATCGTATTTGAATAAATGAGCTAAAGTGTTTGCATCTGCTCTAGCGTTTATAGCAACTATTTGTATATCACTTCCTAATCTTTCTTGTGCAATTCTAAGCACGTTTCTTCCTATTCTACCAAAACCGTTTATTCCTACTTTTATCAACTTAATATCCCCCATTTCGTAATTTTTAAGTTATATTTTATATTAATTATTGTATACTATATAATTTATATGTGCAACACTTTTTTATGTTTTTTTGAAAAACAGTATCTATTAATATGTTAATTTTTTAATTAATGACGTTTTATACAAAATAAAAGTGAGTACATTTCTTTTGTTTACCCTTGTTTAGAAATATGCTCACTTTTTGAATTAATTATACAATTATATATTTATTTTAATTTTAGATTTATTGAGTAGAAATATTTTTTGTATTTTATTTATGCTACACTATTTAATTTATAATGTTTATTTATAATTTAAATGTGTTTATTTATGTCGATTTTAAATTTATATGTTTAAACTTCGCTTATTTATCTTCAACTCTAACTCTTGCAGCATTGGCATGTGCATGTAATCCTTCTTCTGTCGCCATATTTATAGCAACAGGGCCTAGAGATTTTACTGCATCTTTGTTTAAAACTTGGTGTGTGCAAGTTTTTATAAATGTTCCAACCCAAACGCCACCTGTATAACGAGAGGCTTTTAGCGTCGGAAGTGTGTGATTTGTTCCTGAAACATAATCGCCAAACACTTCAGCTGAATATTCACCGATAAATAATGAACCATAGTTTACAAGATCTTCTATTATGCCTTCGTTATTTTCGACATTTATTTCAAGATGCTCTGGTGCATATTCATTTGAAATTTGGACAGCCTCTTCTAATGAATCAACTAAAATAATTTCACCATTATTATCCCAAGAAGGTTTTGCGATGTTTTTAGTTGGAAGTGTTTCAAGCATTTCGTCCACTTTTTGTGAAACTTCAAGCCCAAATTTTTCACTAGTTGTAACTAAAATTCCCCTTGCGTTTAAATCATGTTCGCATTGTGCAAGCACATCGGCTGCGATATATGTTGGATTTGCAGTTTCATCAGCAATTATTAAAACTTCACTTGGCCCTGCGACAAAGTCGATTCCAACAGTTCCATAACATTGTCTTTTCGCCTCTGTAACATATTTATTTCCAGGACCGACAATTATATCGACAGGTTTTATAGATTCTGTTCCATATGTAAACGCCGCAATCGCCTGAACTCCACCAGTTGCATATATTTCATCAGCGCCCGCAATATCCATAGCTACAAGTGTTTTTGGATTTATCTTAGGTGTTGATTTCATAGTTGGCGAACAAGCGACAACCCTTTTTACACCTGCAACTTTTGCTGGGATTATAAGCATTAAGGCTGTTGAAAATAGAGGATACCCACCCCCTGGAACATATGCAAGACAAGAAGTCACAGGTATGTGTTTTTGTCCTAAAATAACGCCTGGATATATCTCTTTTTCAAAATTATTGTCGAAACTTTCCTTTTGAGCTATCGCAAAATTTTCTATATTTTTCGCAGCCACCTTAAGATTTTGTATAAATTCTTCATCGACTTGTTTGTAAGCTTCTTCTATTTCCTCTTTTGAAACTTTTATAACACTTCTGTCGTTATTGTCGAATTTTAAATTATATTTTCTCAAAGCTTCGTCTTTGTTTATTTTTATATCTTCTATTATTGCTGATACTTGTTCTTTTACTATTTTTTCGGTTTCTTTATTTTTAAAGCTCGAACTTTTTAATGTTTTCATTTCTTTTCCCCCTTATGTCGATTGTATACACTTTATAGATTTAATTATTGTTTTTATTATATTTATTATAATCCATATACGCCGATTTATATACCAATATTTTACATTAAATTGTTTTATTTTATCTTTAAAAGAAATAAGGAATGCTTTCACATTCCCTATTTCAACAACAACTTATTATTTAAATCTACTTTAGCAAAGTATCCTTAAAAGGCTAATTTATATATCATATTATAAATTTATTATTTTATGATAATTTTAATTTTTGTATCTAATTTGATCTAACTCAATCAATACTTTATATCTTATGATAATTTTAATATCTTACTTGCATCTTCACAGTAGTTATTATCTTCTATAAATTTGATACTGTCGTTTATTGCACATTCAGATGGAGCGTCTACAACTACTGCTAATTCATCATCTTGAGCTATTACTTCAGCTTCTTTGAATTTATCTTTTATAATTTGAATTATTTTATCTTTTTGAGGTTTTTTAAATCTAATTAGAGCTTTGCATTCACTTGATACAACTTTGTCTACTGAAACTTTTTCTTTTATAAATGCATCGACATTGTTTAGACGGTTATCATATATATCTAAAACATCTGCATAAACTGCACTACCTGTTGCGTCTTTTCCAGCACCTTTACCGACAAATGAAACTTCTCCTAAGAAATCTCCATTTACGACAATTATATTAAATTCATTGTCTATTTTTGAGATTATATCGTCGTTTCCAACTAAAACTGGTCTAACATATCCGTTAACCTTACCGTTATTTATTTTACTGCGGCCAACTAATTTTATTTTACAACCAAGTTGTTTTGCGTATTCTATATCTTTTGGCTCTATTTTATTTATTCCTTCAAGATAAAAATCTTTCCAGTAGATTCTCTTATTAAATGATAAAGTAGATAAAATTGATAATTTTCTACCTGCATCATATCCCATAACATCAGCTTCTGGATTAGCTTCGGCAAATCCTAAATCTTGAGCTTGTTTTAATGCTTCATCATATGATAAATTTTCATCATACATTTTTGATAAGATGAAGTTTGTAGTTCCGTTTAATATAGCAGAAATTGAATCGATTTCATTTCCTTCTAATGATTCGATTAATGGTTTTAAAACTGGGATTCCACCACCAACAGAAGCTTCAAATTTTATACAAACGCCGTTTTCTTTAGCAAGACTAACTAACTCACCGCCGAATTCAGCTAACATATCTTTATTTGCAGTTACAACATTTATCTTATTTTCGATAGCTCTTTTTAGATATTCATAAGAAGGATGTAATCCACCTAAAAGTTCGACAATTACGTCGACATCTTTTTTGAATATATCTTCTATATTATCAGTCAAAACATCAGCATGCTTTCTGTGTTCGTGCTTTTTAACATCCCTTACAAGTATCCCCTCTATACTTATATCTCTTTTATCCTTATTATTATCTATAATATCTACTAACCCACTTGCAACTGTTCCATATCCTAATATTCCTATTTTCATTTTTTTACCTCCTACTAGTAATTTTTTGTAATAAAAAAGAGGCTATCCCAAAAAGGGACGAGTCTCTCGCGGTTCCACCCTACTTAGTTATTTTCATAACTCACTTAACGTCTTAACGCGACTGACGACAAACCTTACTAAAATAAGTTCATTCTTAAAACTTCAGGCCGCAGCTCCTAGGTAGTTTTCAATCCCTCTAATTTAGAAAATCTCTCAGCTTATAAATTTTCCTCTCTGAAAACCGAATTAGATTTACTCTTCCTATTCATTGCTTTTTATTACATTAAATTTTTTATTTACCATTTTTATTTTTAACTTTTATTATTTATTATTTTGAAATACTGTCGTATTTAATTTTCATATTCAAAAGTAATTTATTATAATTACTTTTAAAATATTTCTTTTCATTATCAAAAATTAAAAAACTCGCCCTTATAAAAAGGACGAGATAATTCCCGCGGTTCCACCTAATTTGATAAAAATCCACTCAAAGTCTTAACGCGACTTACGGTAGGTCTTACTAAAATAAGATTATACTTAAAACTTCGGACCACAGCTCCTAGGTAGTTTTCAATCCCTCTAATTTAGGAAATCTCACAGCTTATAAATTTCCCTCTCTGAAAATCGAATTAGATTTACTCTTCCTATTCATTGCCTTTTTTTATTTAAATTAGTTAATATTATAGTATGATAAAATCTGAAAATTGTCAACATTCTTTTATATTGTTTTTACATTTTATGGTAAAAACTTTTATTTTTAATTAAATACTATTATTTCCTTAATTAATCAAATCATTTCACTTTATTTTTCTAAAAATATTTTCAAAAATATATTCTAATGAAGATCATATTTATGTATATCTCTGTGTTTGTCGTATTTTTTTCTTATTTTTGTTCTGTTTCTTTTTTTATATAAAAGTCTTGCATTTAATTCTGAACCAGCCAAAATCGTCCAACTACTTAGATAAAGCCAAGTTATAAGTACGATAACTCCACCCAAACTGCCATATATTACATCGTAGTTTGAAAAATTATTTACATAAAAAGAATATCCATAAGTAACTATAATCCATAAAAATGTCGAAAGTACGGCCCCAGGCACCGAGTCCCTAACTTTCATTTTTGTATTTGGCATATATGTATAAAGTATTACTAATATACTTATGACAAATAAAATACCAACGCTGTATCTTAGTATATTCCATATGTAGATGAAGTATTTATCTAGTCCGATTAAATCAAATACAAATATCCCTATTTTTTCACCACCTATAAGTAAAACCAATGATATTAATATAAGTAATAATAACATGATTGAAAAAATTAATGATATAAATAATACCTTAAAAAAAGACCTATTTTCATTTACCCCATAAGATCTATTTATTCCTCTTATCAAAGATTTTACTGCTTTTGATATTGACCATATCGCTAAGAAGAAACTGCTTATTAAAAGTTTTATACTTCTGTTTCCTATTACTGACCTTATAAGTCCATTTAATATTATGAAAGCACTAGATGGAATGAGGCTTTCTAATATGTTTATATATTTATTTAAATATATTATCGGTATAAAAACGACTGCACTTATTGTGAATAATAAAAACGGGAACAAACTCAGCAGTAAGTAAAAACCAACCTCTGCCGCCCTCGAATTTATATTTCCAATTTCTATTTGCCCATATTTTCTCTCAAAATTGTATTTTTTCTGCAGAAACTTATTTACTATTTTATTTATTTTCTTCATCTCCTTTCCATTTTGTCCATTTCAACTGCTTTATATACAATTATAATAAAATATTTTTATTTTACAATTATTTTTCACCTTGTATTAAATTATATGTAGATTTTGGCATAAATTTTATATTTTATTTAAAATTAATAGAATCTTAAGGTTCTTGTAATTTAAATAAAAAGGTATTAAATCTTTTATTGATTTAATACCTTTTTTATACATTTTTAATTTCTGTACTTTTTTATTTAATATGTAATCTGACCAATCAAATTATTCTTCATTTTTAACATCGTTATTCTCTATATTGCCGTTATCCACTCTATCGTCTTTATTAGTTTGATTATTATTTTCTTGGTCGCCTTTATTATCAGGATTTTCCGGAGTGTCCGGGTTTTCCGGTATATCTGGATTTTCTGGTGTCACTGGTCTTTTTATTCCTAAAACCCTAGCTGCACTATATACATAATATGTACTACTTTGACTTAAATTATAAATTCTAACTCCTGCATGTTCATAATCTTTGTTAACTCCACTTGTTGATTCCATAATTTTTCCATCGCCTATATATATAGCAACATGATGGACATGCATTCCATTTTCTAATGCTCTTGAACAATGTCCATATTTTTTGATATTGCTGCAATTAGTATTATTGTAAAATAATATATCACCTGGTTGTAGATTCTTTTTGCTTACAGTTAAATTATTTTGCTCACAGTATATTGCTTGTTGTTGTGAAGTTCTTTCATCTTTTGAGAATGTATTTAATCCGATTTCTCTTAATATCTCTGAAACATAATTACTACAGTCAAGCCCTTCTTCATAATTATGTGAATATACTGTTCCCATTTTGCTAAAACCTGAATAAAGCATATTTGCTAAATCTGAGTCATCTAATTTTGTCATATTATATACTCTTCCGTCGCTTCCTATATCAAGTTTTAATTTACCTGCTACAATTTTAGTTGTATTAGTCTCCATTGTATAATTAGATTTATTGAAGTAGTATATATTTTCATTCACAGAGCATAGTCCAGTCATAATATAGCTATATCTTGTGTTGAAATAATATTTCTTTCCATTTATTGTGTTTATTCCTCTTACAGCTTTTCCATCTGCTCCAAAGTAATAAAGTTTGTCATTTAGCTCTGGTATACTTCTAAAAGTATTTTTTAAAACGCCACCATTTTCTTTAACAAAATATCTATTAGTTACAGTTTTGCCATTTTCTTTTTCTCTTACAACTGCAAATTGATCTATAGATTCTCCAGTTTCATCACTAAAGTAATATTGAATGCCATCTACTACTTTATATCCTTTATATTTAGTTCCATCTGGATTTATATAGTAGTAATATCCATCTTCTTTCATAAGGTTGATATCTTTGTCACTACTTACAAGGTTTCCATCTGTCGGTTTTATATAACCATATACATTATTTATTTCTATTTTGTACCATCCATTAAAAAGTCTTTCGATAACATTGACAGTTGTTCCTTCTTGCAATGTCAATAATGTGATTGAATCATCAGAAGCCAATTCCTTAACTTCTGCTTCCTGTGCTATTTTTAATACGCCTACATTATTTAATTTTTCACTTTCATTGTCAGATAAATATTTTTTTGAAATATATCTGTATAAACCTTTATATTTTACTTTATAGAAATTACCAGATTGACCCGCAATTTCTATTTTTGATCCTTTTAAAAGCACTCCTACTATATTTGAATTTGTATTCGCTTCTGTTCTTATATTTACATCACCTGTAGCTATTCCTATACTACTTGATACATTATCTTTTGTATTTATATATCCATATATATTATTTACATAGATTTTGTACCATCCATTTAGGAAGTTTTCTACAACTGTTACTTTTGTACCTTGTTTTAATGTAAATATTGAATCTGAAGTATCAGAAGCCAATTCTCTAACTACTACATCTGTTGTTAATTTTAAATCAGCTACTTTATCTAATTTCATATTTTGTTTAACACTTACATATGATTTTGCAACATATGCATATTGACCTTTATATTTTATTTTATAAAAATCATTAACTTCCTCTACAATTTCTATTTTTGTATCTTGTGACAATACTCCTATTATATTAGTCGAGATATTTGTATCCGGCTCAGTTCTTACATTTAGACTTGTTGTTGTTACACCTATCACACTTATTTTAGTATCAGGTTTGTTGTCTTGTGTATCATCTGATTTATCTTCAATTATTGCATATCCATAACCATCATTTAACTCAATTTTATACCAATTGTTTGTAAGTTTTTCTACAACACTTACAACTGTTCCTTGTGATAATGTCGATATTTGTTTTGAACTTGTAGATGCCAATTCTCTAACTACTATATCTGATTTTAATTTTATTTCTGATATTTTATCTAGTTTCAATCCTTTTGTAACAGATATATAGTATTTTGATGCATATGCATATTGACCTTTATATTTTATTTTATAGAAATCTCCAGATTTGCCTACTACTTCTACCTTTGTTCCTTTTAACAATTTGCCTAATTTATTTGTCGCTATATTTGCATTTGGTGATGTTCTTACATTCACATTTGCTGTAGATATCCCTACATTATTGTCTAATTTAACATCTGGCTTGTCGTTTGGCTTAGCTTCTTCTATTTTTATGTAATTATTAGCATAAGCATATGCAAATTTGCCTGATGCATACTCTATTTTATAATAGTTTCCCGATTTTCCTACTATTATAACCTTTTCTCCTACTTTTAAAGTTCTTATTATCTTTGAAGTTGTTTTATTCGGTTTAGTTCTTAAATTTACATTTTTTATTACTATACCGTTTTGTGTTTTTGCCCTAGCTGTCGTGTAACTATAATTTATAGGTGCCTCACCTATTTTCTCACCCGATACCGGCTGGGCTAATGCATTACTGGTTCCTATATACATTGCCATAATCATTGCTATTATTCTTTTTTCTACCTTCATAACGCTTTCTTTTTACTCCCCCCATCCCATTTTATTTCTCATAATTAAATACAGTAATCCTACATAAATTGTCGGTATTTTTCGGAATTCGTATATATATATTATAATCATTTTTTAATATTTATCCAACAATTTATTATTTAATATAAAAATTTTTATATTAAAATAACCCCCATAGTGAAATACGCTTCATCATGAGAGTTATTTTATAGTTATCCTTTTGTCTTATATAATATTTATTTCGTTTTCAAAATAAGGTATTTTGATATACTTCCTAATTATATGATATGTTTTTTTCAACATAAGATACCCTAATATACCGCCAGATGTATTTAATATCATATCGTCCACATCAAAACATCTATAATTAAAGTTCAAAATTTGTCCAATTATAAACTGCATATTTTCTATACAAAATGTTATACAAAACATTATAAGTATAATTCTTTTCAAATCTATTTTTTTATCAGTTACAATTGGAATTAAATACCCCAGAGGGAATAACAGCATAAGATTTCCACCTATTTGATAAATCACCACAATCACGCTTTCACTTTTTATAATATGATAAATCATCCTAAATGGAACCAAATTATTTATACATTGAAGGCCCATATTTCTATTATATTCAAGCAACCCATGATCAACAGGAATCGGGAAAAATGTCATCATTATTATAAAAACAGATATAAAGTATATCATTGAGACTATAAATAATTTTTGTTTTGATGTTTTTTTATACGTCCCCAAAATTAGTATTATGTAAATTATTAAAGCAGGCGGTAAAACCATTCTTTTTAATATCATCCTGCCACCTACCTTTAATTCTTAGTTTTTAAAATAAATTCATATTTTAAATGTATGTAATTAGTATAAAATTTTTTATAATTCATAAATTATCCCTCCCCAATTATTGGTTGATATTTGAAAACTATCTATAATATATTACCACTTGTAAAATTTTTATACAATTAGAATAAAAAACCTTTAAAATTTGTTATATAATGTAAGTTTTTTTTAATATCTTATTACACACAAAATAGGAAACCATCCCTGGTTTCCTATTCATTCACATAATTTTTATATTCTTAGTTTCTATTTATATTATCGTCATTTTCTTCGTACTTCTGACTTTTCTATCATTTTTCCACCAAAAATACACTCATTTTTAATCGTAAAAATAAAATTTTATAGCTTAAACTTACCTTACTTTTATATAAATCATCCCTAAACAAATATTGGAATTTCAACATCTCAACCCCCTCAAATCCAAATTAAAAATAATCCCCTATGAACTAACTCTAAGAACTCCTTCGAAGAACAATTCCCGGAACCGATTTTATTATACAGTTCCACTTTTTTTATATATGATTAAAATAAAAGGAGGTGTAAAGATAGATCATCAAACTTTTGATTAGCCTTGAGGACACTCTCCTTCCAGGAGTGTCCCCCAAAAGTTTGTAGTAATTTATCTTTATATATTTTAAAAACTATTTATTAGGAGGTTAATAATTATGAAATATACAATGCTTGGTTTTTCACAACAAATAGCAGCCGATTATGGGCTTGACTTAAATGATTTAGCTATATTAAGATGGTTTGTCGATTTTAAAGAAAGCGGCAATATGCGTTCTATGAAAATTGATGGTGATGTTTACTACTGGGTATTTTATGAAAAAATCTCAGAAGAACTATTTATAATAAAATTGCAAAAAAGCGCAATCTACAAACGTCTAAAAAAGATGTGCGACTGCAATATATTAAAGAAAAAAACTGTCAGCTGTGGCGGAAACTACTCTTATTTCGCATTGGGCGAAAACTATGAAGAACTTATAAAATCACAAAAATACATTAAAACTAAATCGCCTAAGAAAAATAACACTTCACCTGATGAAAATACTACATCAGGCAATGATACTTTAGACGATTTTGACCACGATTATAATATCAATGTGCCTTTTGAAAGTTCAAGTAATGAAGATTCAACTCAAAATGCGATTTTTGAAAACACAATTACTAAAGTTTTAGATCATACAAGCTACGACGATAATCTTGGTGCGCATTACAACAATCTAAATCTGCACGATATAAATCTTAACCTATATGACCAAAATCTAAGTCCCCATGATTTATGTCTCGAACAAATAATTACTCCATCACACTCTTTAATCAAAAAAATCAACCACACTCAAGAAGAAAGCGGTGAGTTTTTACTTTCTAAACTTCTGTGGCATTTTGTCAAAGGCGCCAATCCGTCTTTTGGTGAGCCCGATTTTGATTTATGGGCAAGAGATTTTGGTAAAATACTTCACCACGACCATCGTGATTTTGTCGAAGTTAGCGAATTGATTAGCTGGATTTTTGAAAGTAAGTCATTTTGGACTTGTCATGTGCTTACACCTAGTGCGCTTAGAAAATTCTATGAAAGAGTACTTGCGCGAAAAAATTACGAAACAAGTCGCAAGAAAGGTGAGTCTAAATCATTTTTTGAAGAATTAGAATCTCAAGGCTTTGAGCCTATGTAAAAAAAGGAGGGGATATTATGGCACTTTACAATTTATATGCAGAACAAAGTGTTCTCGGTTCAATTTTGATTGAGCCAGAGTCTATTTTAGTTGCAAATCAGTTTAATTTGTGTGTGAGCGACTTTTTTCATCCACAGCATAAAATTATATACAATTGAATTAAAAAAATGCATGATTCTGGCGATGCGATAGACTTTGTAACATTAAAACACAATTTGGAAAAGGCAGATCTTTTAGAAAAAGCAGGAGGAGTCTCATATTTTACATCACTCACAAGTGCAGTCCCCACGACAAAAAACATATACTATCACATTAAAATTTTAAAAGAATTAGCCACAAAACGAAACATATACACGTTAATTTCGGACAAAGCAAAGACTATTAAAAAAAATGGATGGCCAAGACATGATAAAACTTGCCAACGAAGTCAAAGCAACAGTTTTGGACAGTCCATGCGTCGACGATTTATTTGTAGATGCATCCGACATCTCACTCGACACAACACCTTCACCAAGCATCCAAACAGGTTTCGCACCACTAGACTCAGTAACATCAGGAGGGCTAAACTTCGGCACTTTGACAGTTTTAACAGGTAGCCTCGGAAGTGGTAAGAGTACATTTTTGAACCAAATAATAGCAAATGCGCTAAGCCTTGGATTTAACTCATTTTTATACTCCGGCGAACTAACTGCCCAAATGGCACTCGATTGGTTTTATAAAACAGTCGCAAACCCAATCCATCTTTCATTTGGGGTAAACAGCTTTGAAAAAACAATCAAAGTCACAGACGAAGGAGTCATACAAATCAACAAATGGCTTAAAAATAAACTGTTTTTATTCTCGAAAAATGCCCAAGCCGACGAGACAAATATATCGACAGTTATCGAGTTTTTATCAGTCAAAAAAGACGTCAAACTATTCGTACTAGACAACTTGATGACGATTGAATGTAGCGGTAGTGATAAATATGAAAAGCAGATAAATGTTATAAAATCGTTAAAAAATTTGGCGAAACACTATAATATAGTAATAATCTTAGTAGCACATTCAAACAAAAACTCAATACAACGTCGCGAACCCCATGTTTTTGATATATCAGGAGCCAGCGAAATCGCAAACTTGTCCGACTATATCCTAAACGCAACAAGAGACAACGACCGAGATAACGAAACAACGATACTACTTTTGAAAAACAGAATCACAGGACTAATCAAAAAACACCTTCAACTAAAATTCAGCCCAGACCGCAAGCGATTTTATACCGGTTCAAAACTCGAGCTAGAACGCGACTACGCTTATGGTGAAGTATATGAACAAGAAAGCTTTTGTTGAGAGATGTGATTGGTAATTTGGGGTTTATTTAACTACTATTAAGATGGGTGTGAGGTATTTTAGGTCGTAAGGAATCTTCCCTGTTTTATGTAGGGAGTTTTTTTGCTTCTATAATATTGAACAAATAGTCATATAATAATAGATTTCTTCTCATTTATTACAGTAAAATGTTTATTATTGCATAATTTAGTCATTTTGATATTTTTTACACTATTGTATCATAATTTGCTTGATATTCATCTTATTTACAATTCTATTTATTTTATTTTTTTATTGTATTACCAATAATTGATGATTTTTTATATCAATATATTTTATATATTATCTCGCTAATTAATAAAAATTACCTACTAAAAATTAATATATGATATAATATGGTTAGATTTTAATTATATTTTTCGTTGATGAGTTTTTATTAAATATAAAAAATAATATAAAAAAGGAAAAATATAATTTGATAAAGAATTTATAAAATAGAAATATATAAAAAGGAGGTCTTTTTAATGTCATCAATTCCTATTATATGTCCTAAATGTAAATCTCAAATCGGTTGGAAACCAAGCAATCACACTAGTGGAGGTCAAAGCGTTGTATGTAAAAATTGTCATCTTAGAGTAAATGTAAAGTATAAAAAAGATGGAAGTTACGTTGTTGCAAGTACAAAACAAACTTCAAATGTATAAAATTTATGTGTAACTGTTATTAAAAGTTGATTTCTAAATTGAATAGAAATCAACTTTTTTGCTATGATAAATATTTATATTAATCAAAAAACTATAATATATTAAAGAAATTTAACAAAAAACTGCCAGCAGCAGGAGCTATACCTACGCTGTTTAACTCCAAAAGATTAATCCTGCTGTATTAATAAATGAAATGTTAGATTTACTTTTATTTATGTGTGACTGGCCGTGGTAGTTTAATTAAAGATTAAATTTTAAATGTGACAAAATTTTATTTTAAAATCATTTCTCCTATTTGATTAGCTAAATCCTTTAGTATTTTGTAAAGTTCCTCTTTTACAGTCAGATAATCTTTTCCAAATGCTTTATTTGTTAACCCCTTTAATACATCATCTGAAATAATTTCACTCTCAATTATATATCGACCCAAACCATAATGTGCAAGACAATTACGGAATTCTCTATGAGATAAACTATTATCTATATAAAAATTAGTATTTTTTGCAACATTAACTTGTTCAATAAAATCACAAAGATAATAATACTGTAAGTATGCGAATTTAAACTTTTGAGGTATTTCATCTATAAAATAATTTTCAATAAATTCTATTACATAATTAATGCTGCAAAGTATAGAAAAAAGTACAAATCCAAAATCATTATTCATCTTAAGTGGTGAATTTTTATAAAAATGATAATCTTCATATCCAATAACTAAATCATCATTGTATCTATAAACTGGCAAATCAGCGCCTCCATAAAAACCTGCCAATTCTCCTACAACTACACTAATATTTCTTAGCCATACCCCCTCATTTCCTAACATTTTTTTAGGACTATACATTGAACATAAAATTGTATTTCCACAAAACTTATTATTACATAAATCAGTACCTACATTATAATATCCTAAAATTTTTTCAATTAAACTACGTATACTATAAAAGTAATCTTCACTTTTTGATAATTTTTTTAAAAGCAGATTTTCATACTCTTCATAACTTTTTTCAAAAAGTTTATGTGCTTGTCTCACTTGTTCATAAAATTTCTTTTCCTCATTATTAAAACGTGGAGTATCTAATTTAACCTTTTTACCCCATTGCTCTGCTCCATCTGCAAAAAGACCTATATACGGCAAACTCATACATATATAGTTTGAGTCAATATTTTTAGCATTTTGTGAAATATGAGTTAGTGCATATATAAACCTTGCATCTTCTCGTATTAATTCATAAGCTGTTTTCTGTACTTTATTCAAATTTGTATCTCCCCCAAAATTATAATTTTTTTGTAACTCTTCTTCTATAATTTTTTACATCTCCAAAATAATTTTTTCTCTGTCTGGATTTTTTAACTTTTCTTTCTTTATTATTTTTAGCTTGATCATCTGAAATCCCTATAATTAATAAAAGTTTATCTAAATAGTCATCTTTTATATATTGAATTTGTTTACTTTTATTTTTAAATTCTTCTATTGCCAACTTTTTAATTTCTTTTCTAGCAAAACTATTATTAGTCAAAAGCTTATTAATTTCATTTTTACTTAAATAATTTATCCATTCTATTTCAAATTTTGTATAATCAAATTTATCTTTATCTACAAAAAAGCTAAACATATCAAACTCCATTTTTAATGGTTGTACTAAATTTGCTATATTTTCATATTTAATTTTATTGTTAATTATCAAATCAACTGTGTATCTCATTAATTCATCTCTAGGGCCTCTGACTATTTTTGTAACTGCTAAATCTTCTTGCGAATCTTTATTTTCTAAAATACCAAAATAATCCATAACATCTTTAATAAATTCAACTTGCCCATTGCTATCATATACAATTACATTCGACATCAATGCATTATACATAAACTCGATATATTCTTTTTTATTAGGTTTATTTTGAATAATTGATTTTATCTCTCTTGTCATATTTTCTATTTCTTTTTTTACATCTTCATCAACTATCTTATATATAGCAAATAAAAAGCAATATATCATATTTTTAAGTAAATCATTAAAATTTCCCTGTTTGTTTATTTCCTCTAATATATCCTCTATTATGTATTTAATTTGTCTATTAGTAGTCAATTTAGTATCTTTATCTAAATCTTTAATTATTATAGACAATTGTTTAAAAAATCTATCCTTAAAAAGTATTACTTGATTATATCTTGGTATTGTTTTTTCATTACTAAGACAAATTATATATGTTTTTAAAAGCTTTAATATAGGTAGCACATCACTATATTTTTCTTCATTGAATCCAATAATTATAAAATCTATAAACTTATCAAAATTATCTGTACTTAAAATATTAATTTCTATACATTTATTAAATGCATTTATTACCTTATTAAAATTTTCTTGATTTATATTAGTCTTTGATAATAATAACAATATACTACTAATTACATCATTAAAATTAATTATATTTTCAAATCCAAACTTACTTATAATATCATCTTTATATGATTCTAAAATATTATTAAGTATTTTTATTAGACTTTCAATTTCCTCCTGATCCATTTTTATTTCTGGTATATTATTTTCCTCTATAAATCTTTTTAAATCTTTGAACTTTATGTATTTTAATATAATTTGTATTATAAAATTATTTATTTTATTAATTTTAC
>ERZ827363.406-NODE-406-length-46998-cov-16.814136_pt1 | contig 46998 bp, 50 predicted proteins | sample MGYA00519776_ERZ827363 | MGnify/ENA primary metagenome ERZ827363 (study PRJEB31778, sample SAMEA3449288) | human gut metagenome | biome: human gut; feature: human-associated habitat; material: faeces | place: United Kingdom | collected 2010/2012 ... | reverse complement strand
AGAATACTTAAAATTAAATTCCCGAAGGGAGCGTGGCGAAAGCCACTTTTTTATTGAAATATGGTATAATTTATAGGACAAGTATATAACATTATTTAGCTAGAGGTGAATTAAAATGAAAAGAAATTTTATAGAGTGGTTAGGAACTTTTAAGGATAATATATCAGATTATAAGTATTATATAAATTTTGAAAAAGTATATAAAAATGTTGAGGAAAATAAAGTTGAGTTTAATATGTTAAATTCTTTATTAGGTTCAAAAAATATAGAAGAGGATTTTATCAATTTAGTTACTAAGTATCCAGAAGTTTTAAAATGTATACCAATTTTATTGGCAGTTAGAAATATGAAAATACCAGCGATGGATGAGGAAGGGGCTTTTATATATAATTTTAAAAAAATAAATCAAAACTTAGAACAATATATAGTTTTTATGAATAAAACAGGTTTATTTGATTTATTAGCAAATAGAGGAGTTACTAATATAATTGATTTTGTATTAGGTGTTGAAACTGGATTAGATTCTAATGGTAGAAAAAATAGAGGGGGACACTTAATGGAGGATTTAATTGAGGGATACTTAAAGTGTGAAGGTGTTGAGTATTATAAGGAAATGTATTTAAAGGATATAGAAGAAAAATGGGAGATAGATTTATCAGCTTTATCTAACAATGGTAAATCAGCTAAACGTTTTGATTTTGTGGTTAAAACTAATAGTATGGTATATGGTATTGAAACTAATTTTTATACAAGTGGTGGATCTAAATTAAATGAAACTGCTAGAAGTTATAAGATGATTGCAGAGGAAAGTAAGAATATAGAAGGATTTAAATTTGTGTGGTTCACTGATGGAAAAGGATGGACAAGTGCTAGAAAGAATCTTGAGGAAACATTTGATGTATTAGATAGTATGTATAATATAAATGATGTTGAAAATGGGATTATGAAGGAATTATTTAAATAAAAATATGAAATATATTTTAAAAGATCGTTTAAAAAACTTTATGTAAACGGAGTAAAATTAACTCTTTATTGTGAATAATTTAAATTAGTAATTGTTACATAGGGTGTAACATTAAATAATTAGAAGGAAGTCTTTATGGTCTCTGATAAAAAGCAGTTGTAAATTTTGTGAACTGCCCCCAGTCAAGTAGTCTGGTCTTATGTCAATATCTTGGACACAGAAAGTCAAACTTTTTTATGCTACACTTCTAACTAATAATTCACATTGCTCTGGAGTCATGTAATTAATAGAAGAGTGTAGCTTCTTTCTAATATAAAAACCATCAATATATTTAAATATAGCTATATTAACTTCTTCGAATGTACGGTATGTATTTCTATAAATTTTTTCTTTTTTTATTGAAGAATGGAAAGATTCTATACAAGCATTGTCATAAGGACAACCTTTTTTACTAAATGATTGTATAATATTAAACTCTTTAGATAGCTCTTTTAAATAATTACTAGTATACCTATAAGAGCTTTTTTTAATTCCTCATTTTCTAGTTTTCTTGCAGATTTAGTTTTATCAAAAGATTTATAATATGTGCTTCTGGCTACCCCTAGAACGGTACACATAGTCTTAATATTATGTTTGCTTTTATTATTATTTATAAATTCTATCACTTCATATAATTTCTTGTTGCAAATATGGCCATAGCTTTTTTGGCTAAAGCCCGCATTTGGTGTAATATTTCATTTTCCTCTTTAATTATTGCCATTTCTTTTCTTAAAGCTTTTATTTCCTTTAATGTAATAACTTCATTCTTGTATTAGAGGACGAAAATTATATAAAAGACTTAGACAAGAAAGTATGGCTACCTAGCTCTGAAACTTATTACATTCTACAAATACCTATAAGTAATATAGGAACGGCTTTTCCAGTACCAGCTAACCCAGATACAGATCTTTGGGTATGTCCAACATGTAAAGAAGTGCATAAGTTTAAATATGATAATGAAATAGGACTTTTATTTGACCAAGAAGTATTAAAGTAATAATAAGCAGGTGTAAAATAAATTCACCTGCTTATTTTGTGTTACTTCTTCATTATTAATTCAAGTCTTGAATAATCTTTATCTATCCAGTAAGATTGAACAACTCTTAATACAGCAAATGATTGAGCTGTTGTTAATTTTAATATCTTTTCTTGGAAGTCTTCAGTTATACTTGCTTCAAAATAGTTACCGTACAATACGACTGCATTATGTATAAGTATTGCAGGAGATAGTTCGTCTGTATGTAGTATTAACATATTACAAGCATTAATTAGTATTTCTATTTCATCTTGATCGAATATAGGGCCAACTTCTTTCAAAGAGTGTTTATATATAGCCATATAATCTGATGTCATAACATCAACCTTAGAGCTAAAGTCTAACTCTCCCAAAGCTTTGAACTTATCTATGTTTTCAATAGTAGTACCTGGTAGTGATACTGATTTAGTTATCTTGCTAGTTTTAATTTCCATAATCTACACCTCTTAATAAATACGTATTGCATTTATATTATTTTTATAATATAGTTATAATATAAGTTTATTATAACATGTAGTTACAAATAGTAAAGAATTTTTAGAGGTGATAATATTATGAGTTACAAAAATTTAGACTTCCTTATGGACGGGGAAATGATTTTACTAGACGCTAAGGTGGATGATTTTACGACTAAGCCTTACTTCTTTATAAAAGACAAAACATTAAACTTAGAAAAAATAGGTAACACTCCACTTGTTGAAATAAAGGGTCTTGTCTTTGAAACAAGTAGTCAAGAAGTCATGTTATTAATAATGTTTAGATTAAATAAAAACGATGATTTGATATACTGTCAATGGTGTAACTACTATAACCAAACTTACAAGAAGAAATTGGATAAGTTAATATTCTCAGACAAGTTAAATTTCTGTACAGTTGATTCGGATAATAAAAAGTATACAACGTTTGAATGTGATAACTCATTAAGATTTATAGTAAGTCAATGTAGTGAAAGAGCTAAAGGGCGTGTTTGGCCTAACGAAGAATTTAAAAAATATGCAATGACTATAAATAGACATTATAAGAATAGAGTATCATTATTTAATGAAGCAAAATATTACAACATGTAGGAGGTTTTTATGGACACTAAGATGGTAAATGCAATAAATAAAGTTATACAGGACTACAAGGACAAAATCTATTCTGATGAAGAGTTAGTGCTAATACCTGCTGTAATTTATAAGTCTAATAATGGTAAAATAAATGCAATAGCCCCTTTGTCTAAAGATGTAATGAACAATTACAATAACAATAGGTTAACACCTAACAATGCAGCGTATACTGTTAAGATATTAATGGAATACATAGCTAGAGTAGGATTAAACACTGGAGTAGAAGCTACTTTCAACGGAGATGAATTTAAAGAAATAATCTGCAATCTTGATGGAGAAGAGAGTGTTACTTTACTAGGTAATTCTGAAATAAATATGAATACAGCCGATGGAGAGGTAAAAGGTAACTGTACAGAGATTTCTCGTGAAGGTCTAGCTCTTATAATTGATGGAAAGACGATTATTAAGATAGTAGGAGATAATATTTATACTGCCAGCAAATCTGGAATAAACATTACTGGTATAGAAAACGGAAGATTTAAAGACTCTGTTGATATACTTATTCCACTAAATAAAAGTGGTGTAAAGGAATTAGATAACTTTATATCAAGCTACAATACAATATTCTAGCAATAGCGTTGTAATGGTGGGCTATCACTCACCATTATTTTTTAATTGCAGTATAGTATCCTAAAATTATGTCTATAATATCAATAATAAGTACAGAGGTGTATTATGGCAAATAAGAAAACCTATAAGGAATGCTTTAAAGAAAAATTATAGATGAAATACAAAGAGGATTTAAAATAAGAGAAATAAAAAACAAACTTGATAAGATTAAGGAGAAATAACAATGAATATATTAAAAGAATTAGGAATAGAAAAAATATGTGTTGGAGAGGTGCTTGAACAAGCTCTTAACCTACATGAAGGTATAGGTATTGGCATTAATAACACTACGATAAGGCTTGTTATAAAATACGGCAACCTGGTAAAGGAAGAAATAGATTCTTTAAGGAAGAGTATTACTATTAGGATACGGTTGCAAAGAACAGAATAGAATACAATACCTTGCACTTAACACCGATACATTTACAGATTGTGAAATCCAATATTCAATAAATGAGTTTGGTCTTGATCCAGCATGTCTGAATACATTTGAAGATGGTACAGGATACGGAGTTAATATAATACTTGTAGATGAAAACAGTATAGTAAGAGCTATGACAATGTTTGGTTTACCAACAGATATGAGCAATCTAATAGTTCAAGGTATGTTAAGTCAATATATAAACACTCTTGAAGAAAAACTGAAAGTAAAATTTTTGTCAGAATTGATGTGCTATCTTTATACCATTTTAGTGCATATATTAAGTACAATTAGATATAATATAAATAGAAATATACCTCTATCAGTTGTGATTGCATTTATATTTGTGTTCAAGGTATTGGACGATTGCAGATGTGCTTCAATCCGCATGAACACTAGGTTTACAAACTATTATAGCTGCAATGTCCTGGTATACCATACTTAGCACATAACTGTGATTATGTGCTAAGTAATTATATCTTTAAATAACCCTTGTATATGCTTGGTGTAATATAAAAATAAAGAAAGCTTAGCGTTGATACTAAGCTTTCCACAGGATATTCGGATGTTGGAATTTAAACATTAACATTCAAATGTAAAAGATGCTTATTTACGTATGGCATCTTTTTATTTATCTTTAACTTAACTATTTACGTTTTACTATATTGAAAGTAAATTTAAATTCACATGGATTACTTTTATTGTTTAGAACTGTAATTAATAATGTATTTAAAATACAAATATTATATATTTATCTTCCTTAGTTGCCAAACTTCCAGCAATCAAAGGTACTGAATTACATTCAACCACACGCCCACAACGGCTATGTAATCACATATAACATATTAACACAAATCGCTAATAAAGTAAAGCTAGGTTTCCCCTAGATTACATCATTACGTTGATTATATACTCTTCCTTGTCTATGTGAGGTGTAAACCTTAATTCATCTGTATAGATATCTACATCATAATCTTGTTCACTAATCTTCTTGAACATCTTTTGTGATTTTTGACGAAGTATTACATGTTTTAGCTTACATACATCTTCGCAACTATTTACCTTAAAAGCAAATTTAAGATTTAAGTTTGATATATCATGACCAATGAAGTTTATTTTGCATATTTCATCAATGGTCATTCCATCATCTAATATAGTATCTTCTGATGATGGGATAAATGAATTAGTGGCGTTATCATACTTACTCCAAGATCCTTTATTAATTGATATTAAACCTCTAATATCACAACCTGGACATATCTCTACTACTGGCGTTATTGAATATATTTCACTAGATGATAAAAGATTTTTACCATTCTTTAAAGAAATAGTTTGGGTATAAGCTTTAAGTCCATTTATATGTATTATATCAGTAGGTTTATTTGATACAAATTTGAAAGATCTAAAGTAATCTAAAGGGTTTACTTCAATTCCATTCACATCAAACTTATTTGTTATAATATTAGGCGATGCAATACATTGGTCAAAGTTTACATTGTTATCATCAGCTTCAAATACAGGTTGGAAACTATCTGTATCAACGTCATAAAAATCCTTTGTAGGTACATAATAACCTGTATCTGTCTTAATTAGATACTGACCATTATTCCCTATAAAGTTAAGCATACCTAAAGAAACATATCCGGTTTCATTTTTAGTTACTAGCATTCTAACATGTTTAAATTCATACATTTTATCGAATTTGATATCATATCTTTGTGCTTGTGTGTAATTTGACTCGGACCCCTCGTACATTACAGTCCAGTTTACCTCATTATTACTTCCCTCTATTCTATATTCAAGTGGAGGTTCAACACTTCCACTATTTCTTAGAGAGTAAGTACAGCCTATAATGCTCTGTTTGCTACTAAAGTCTACTTTTATCCAATGCTCGGAAGCGGATGTAAAACCACTACCAGTATACCAACAGTCACTACCATCAATATTAGATTCTGTAAAGGCCTTCCACGCTTGATAGGTATCACTATATTCTGATGAAGCTGATACTGTTATCCCAGGTGTACTGTTATGTGATGTTAGTTTTGGTACAAGGTCTTTATGGTTAGAGTAAGTGTATAGGTTAAATTCTGCCAAACTTGCATTATCACCACTGTGAGACCTTACTATCCTGAATCTGTAATATTGATACTCTCCAGTGGTTGTTAATTCTATATTATAAGTTTTGCCGCCTCCAGGTTTTCCATTTGTTTCAGTATATAAAACATCCCAAGGTTCATTGTCATTAGTCCCCTCTATGTAAAATTCTAGTGGAGCTACTGCTTGATCTCCTGGTCTTGTACTGTACGTAAAAGCTATAGCTCTTTCTTTCTTTGGTAATTTAATTTGCAACCATTGTGGAGATACGGATAACATACCACTAGAGTTGTACCAAACATGAGAAGAATCTGTAGTAACCCTACTGAACGCCTTCCAAGGCTGATATATTGTAGTATCATAACAAGTTGACGCACTTGCAACATAACCGTCTTGTTCATTAGAGTAGATTAATGGAACTATTTTTCTCATTCCACCTTCTATAGTTTTATTATCAGTTGATAGTTCTACAAACTCAAGGTATTCATCTAATGATATATTGTCAGTTTCATAATACCCTTTGTTAGTATAGGTACTTCCATAATAATGCTTTTTCTTGATTTCACCTGCTGTATTTATATCAAACCTACGTTTATCACAACTATATATATCAGAATACATATCTGTAAGCTCATATATTAATCTTGATGTTGCAGACTGCTCTACTTTTTCATAGCATTGCACTATTACATTGTTATTATTTAAAGCATATGGAAGATCTATTACTCTTGTGATATCTTTTTTGCATTTTACAATGTACTGCTCTATTGCTACGTTAAGCTCAGCATTTACAGGGTGAAACCCAATTACACCATCACTATTTTTGCCATAATAAGTTTTATTGGAAGCGGTGTCTAAACCAACTATTGCCCCACTTTCCTTAGAGTACTGTATAACTCCATTGGAATCGGTATAATCTCTTTTCTTTAAAATATCTATTTCTGATAGTCCTGTTAATATTTGTTGGTTCATATAATATAGAATGTTATCTGAAATACTGAACCCTTGTAGTAACTGACTATTAGAATGGTCATGAGATGATTGTACAGCATTAGATATTTCCTGAGATGTATAATTAACACCATTTAGTGAGTTTGCTGTATTAGCTTTATCTACTACTCCATCGCCATCTTTATCTATGGTAGACCATAATACGAAATTAGTATAATCAACAGATCCATCTTCATGAGTTCCGTATGAACCTACAGGGTTTCCTAGATATGTTACTCTACCTCTTTCATCTACAGACAGGTTGACTAGCAAATCTATATTAGATGAAGCTAATGTGTTTTCTTTAGAATTGATTTTTTTAGCCATTGCTATTCCTCTTTTGTTTAAGAATAATAGGTCTGTTAACCTATTGACATTATATCATATTTGTACTATAATAAGTTATAATCGTATTACATTTCTTCTTGTTTATATTAACGAGAAGTTATAAGTGGTCATAGGTAATTCTATGACCACTTATATTTTTTTATGTAGTACAACTTAGGTTCTACTTGGCATAATAAAATGATATAATGATAATAGTAGTAAGACCTAGCAAGACCTAGTAAAATGAGGTGATGGAATACACACATGAAAATGGATTTATATGATTTTGTAGATAACAATAATGACGATGAATTACCATATAGATTAAAAGAGTTTATTAAATACATGGAAACAATGAAAGGTAGCTCTAAAAATACAACTATGGGTTATTCTAGCGACATATGTCACTATTAAGATTTATTATATAGACATAGCATAAATTACTTAAGAGGTGGCAGAAATGATAAAAATAAAACATAATTTAGATGCAAATAAATTCAAATGGTTATGGTGTAAATATGTACAAGCAGGAAATGACGAAAAGCATTGTACAAATTCTTTAAAAGGAAAGTATAGTAAAAAGTTTAGTAAGCATAATGAAAATTTTAATAATGAAACAACAATAATATTTGATGAACAACCAGAAGATACTTTCAAGGCTATTTATATATGTGGAGTTATCAATAAGGGATATAGTGCAAAAAAGAATTATCCACATAATGTTCATTTAGCAATTGTTCCAAAGAAAGGTGCTAGATGTTTATATCAATTTGAAGAGTGGACTATAGAAATTGAAGATGGAATGATATCTATAATTCCAGAGATTGAAGAACTTCCAGAAAAGTATCAGGATTTACCAGATCAATATGTTACTTGTAGAATATTTAGATGGGCTATTGGATATTTCTTTAATGGGGAGGTGAATAATAATGAAAATATATGTGGTTAATCATATATTATTTACATACTCTCCTCATGAAATTGAAGTAACTAATTATGTGTTTAGTAAAAAAGAAGATGCTTATAAACGTTTTAATTATCTTATAAAGGAAGCTAGAATATTATCTTATGGATTTGAAGCTGAACAAGGTGAATTAAGAAATGATGAGTGTTTTGAAATGGAAGTAGATGAAGAATTTAATCAATATGAAGTTAAAATAACAATTGAAGTTGTAGATTTAAAATAAATTAAAGTTATAAAAATGGGTATATAATGATTTTAAAAGAAAATCACTATATACCCTTAAACTATGTTAAAATATAAAAAAAGCTTAATATAATACTATTTATCAGAAAAGTGTTTGTAGAGATAAATGGGAATATACAAAAGTGTATTAATATTTTATAAAGTTGAAATAGAGGTATAAATATGATAAGTCCAAAAAGGGAATGGAAAAGGTTTGAATCACAAGAAGAAAAAATAAAAACATTAAAAGAATTAAAAATAATAAGTCCAAAAGCAAATGAAATTAAGGAATTATATTACAAAGGTGCATATACATGTTATTAGAGCATTATAATATCAAAAAAAGACAATCACACAATGCATTACAAGATGTTTTGGATTTATTAGATTTATTAAAAGTTATAAAGCCAGAAAGATGGTGTGCTTTAAGTATATCAAGATCAGTTTCAAAGAATGATAATAAACAAGGAAAAGATGGTACTAAAAGCTCAGCAAAGTCTAATAGTTTTAGAAAGTTTGCAAAGGATAAGGAAAAAGTTGCAGAAGAAAAAGAAATGATTGAGTTTGCTAAAAATAATTTAATAAAGGATATATTTAATAAAAAGAAAATAGTTTTTACTGGTGATATGTCTAAAAGTAGAGCTGAGATGAGAGCTACAGCTATAAGATATGGGGCAGATTCTCCAACAAGCATAAGTGGAAAAACAAATATTCTTGTTATAGGGGAAGAGGCAGGAAAAAGTAAATTAGAAAAAGCTAAGCAGCTTAGTATAGAAATAGTTACTGAAGATGAATTTTGGGATATTATTCATAAAGAAACAGGTATGAAATAATAACAAAGTGAGGTTTGTTAAAGGATTTGTGTTAGTATAAAGTAGTGGATATATTAACTAAAAATAATATTAGTCTTCTTAGAGATGATTCATTTATACATTTAGATCAAGGAGCTCATTATACAAGTCCGATATTTCAAAAGAAATTTAAAATTTATAATTTAGAAATATATATAGAACAGGCTTATTGAATGCATATACATTTTATGGTAAAATTGAAAGGTGGAAATGATTCAGATAATAGAAAGGAAAACTAATATATAAGATTTATCATAGGAATTGTACATATGGATATACATAGGAGAAAGCAAGAATAGAGGACAAAAGCCTCTTTTTTTAATGTAGAAATAAGATTTATAAGAGAATACTTATAAGGTCAGTAATATAGCTTCAGAAAAGTTTAAAAAGATACCAGTGAAGGATATTAGTAGGTTAAAAGGAGTATGTTTAATAATTGGGAGGAATCAATATGAATATTCAAGATTTCTATATAGGTAAGTCTTTTGATGCATATGAATTTTTTGGAGCACATAAAATAGGTAATAAAATTTTATTTAGAGTATATGCACCAAATGCAGCAAAAGTATCATTAGTAGGCGAATTCAATGATTGGCAAGAAGAAGAAATGGAACAACAGTATCAAAGTGGAATATATAGTATTACCTCTGAAAATGCACGTGTAGGTATGATGTATAAGTATTGTATTCATACACGAGATGGACAAGTGGTTTATCATTGTGATCCTTATGGATTTGCTATGGAATTAAGACCTAATAGTGCTTCATATATAGTGGATTTAGAAGAATATAAGTTTAGTGATGATGAGTGGATGAATAAAAGAGATAAGTGTTATAATAAGCCATTAAATATTTATGAGATTCATATGGGATCATGGATGAAAAAAAATGACGAAACTTATAATAATGGATGGTATCGTTATAATGAAATTGCTGATAGACTTATAAATTATGTAAAGGAAAATGGTTTTACTCATATAGAGATAATGCCTTTATGTGAACATCCTGTAGATTGTTCTTGGGGATATCAAAATACGGGATTCTTTAGTCCAACATCAAGGTATGGTACCAATAAGGAACTTAAAGAGCTTATAGATAAATGTCATAAGGCCAATGTAGGCGTAATATTAGATTTTGTTCCAATACATTTTGCAGTAGATGATTATGGATTAGCAAAATTTGATGGTACGGAACTTTATGAATATCCACATAAAGATGTAGGCGCTAGTGAGTGGGGAACTTGCAATTTTATTCATTCTAGAGGAGAAGTATGCTCATTTCTTCAATCAGCAGCAAATTATTGGCTTAAGGAATATCATTTTGATGGTTTAAGAATGGATGCTATAAGTAGAGCTATATATTGGCAAGGAAATCCTGCAAGGGGGGTAAACTCTTGTGCAATTAATTTTATTAGAAATATGAATGTTGGACTTCATAAACTTCATCCTACTGCTATGATAATAGCAGAGGATTCTACTGCATATCCTAAAGTAACTGCACCTGTAGAATATAATGGATTAGGCTTTGACTATAAATGGGATTTAGGTTGGATGAACGATACATTGGAATATTTTAAGATATCACCGAAAGAGAGACCAAATCATTATTACAAGTTAACTTTTTCAATGGAATATTTTTATAATGAGTTATTTTTATTACCTTTTTCACATGATGAGGTGGTTCATGGAAAAGCTACTATCATTCAAAAGATGTGGGGAGACTATGAAGATAAATTTAAACAATGCAGAGCACTATATATGTATATGTATACTCATCCAGGAAAGAAGCTTAACTTTATGGGTAATGAAATAGCACAATTTAGAGAATGGGATGAAAAGAGAGAGCAGGATTGGCAATTAATTAAGATGCCGTTACATTATGCTTTTAATAAATATATAAAGAGATTAAATGAAGTTTATGATAATTATGAAGCTCTATATAAAAATGAATATGATAGCAGTTATTTTAAATGGCTAGAAGTAAATGCACCAGAAAAGTCAGTATATATATACGAACGTGGGCGTAGTGATCATAGAATCATAGTAGCACTTAATTTTTCAGATAATGAATATGCTCCATTTACATTTAAAGTTGAAGAGGAGCTGAGGTTGAGAGAAATAGTAAATAGCGATAGTGACATTTATGGTGGAAGCACATGGGGAATGAGAAGTGATGTTACTACAACAAAAGAAGATAATTATTTATATAATTTGAGTATTAATTTAAAGCCTTTTTCAGGTATAATTTATGAAGTAGTAAATGATTAGAAAGGCATGAGTATGGTAGCAAAAACTCCATACTCAGAAGTATTAGAGGGTCAATGGTTGACTCCAATGCCAGTAAAAATCTTAAAAAGATTAGAAGATTAATTAAAGAATGCGAATTTAAGATAGCAACTAAAGCTTTTCTAGTAATCAAATTAGAGATTTTTTTAGAGAATACTAGAGTATTATATTTATCATATTCCATAAGATATTTACTATCAATAAAAATAGCATTAAGTTTATAGGCAATTTCTTGAAAGGGAGCATATCAAAGGCATGTTTTTTTTAAAATCATTAAGAACATACTTTCGAGTAAGAAAAAAATATAGTATAATTAAAATAAAAAAGAAAAAGTATGGAGTTGTTAAATGAAAGGTAAGGAACACATGATGATAGGGACTACCGCTACAGCTACCATGGGTATTGGTTTTTTAATGAACAATAATATTGGCGATGTAGTACATTTAGTTCCTTTAATAGCCGGTGGCTTTATAGGCTCATATATGCCGGATATAGATTCTCATAAATCTAAAGCAAGTCAGGTATTTAATAAGATAATTATGATATTAATGGTTGCTTTAGTAGTAGGATATAGTTTTGGCTTAGCTCTTAGTGTGGATGATATATTAAATATTTTTAAATATACTAGTGAAAATTATTTGGGATTAGTTTTTTTCTGTGTCAATACTGTTCTTGGAAAGCTTTCTCCCCATAGAATGTTTACTCATAAAATATTAGGTACAACATCCTTTTGCTGGAGTGTATTTTTAATAGGTAATAAATATTTGGCTCTCGGTTTTACAACAGGTTATATATTACATATTGTATGTGATAGATTTTCGCCAAGAGGAAAAAATCTTAAGTTTTTTGAATTTAAGCTTCCTTGTAGGAATAGTAAAAATAAAACATCTGTTGATTGGTAGAGTTATAAATTCTTAAAAGAAATACGTAGTTAGTGATAAAGCATACATAGTGTATGTTTTATTTTTTGTGTATAAATTTTAGTGCAAATGGCAAATAATATTCGTAAATGCTTAAAAAGAGAGGAAGGTTATTATGGAATATAGTGAGAGAATGAAGGAAAAGTATATGACCAAGATAGATAAAATAAATAAAATAGATGATGAGGACACAAGAGTGCATTTAAAATTAAAATTAATGGCAGATATAATTAATGAATTAGATAAAAATTAAACAATAAAAAATTTAGATAATATTTTGGAAGGATATATGGTTATGGTGAAGAATTAAATAATTATAGTTGTGGTAAAAATTTTTGATTAAATACATAAATTAATTCATATAATTAAACTTTTGATAATAATATATAATAGATAGAATTAAAGAAGGTGATTGATATGATTAGTAATAAAAAGGTTATAGAGAAATATTACAAGAAGATGGAAACGATTAACAAGATTGAAGATGAATTCACCAAATCTCAAAATAAAATGAAGTTAATAATCGATATGATGATGTATGAAAAAAATGATAAAAAATGTGAAAAAGAAGCTTAAAATGAAAAAGCAATAATTAATTCTTTTATAGAGTAAATTATTGTTTTTTTTGTTTGTTAAAGAATGTATAATAAAAGTGATAAATGAAAAATTATGCATAAATAATATTATGAGGTGGTGAATTATGACTGTTGATTTATTAAGAATAATTCAGAATATGTTTATGGATAAATACAGTAGAAAAGATATAAATGGCCAGTTTGCTTCATATTTTAACAGGATTATAGGTGTAAGTAATAAGGAAAATTATGATGATATTCTTAGTACATTAAATAAAAAATGTTATGAGAATAGTAATGTATCATTAATTTTTGATGGTGAGATACCTTTAAACGGTGAAATTGAGCTTATTGAATACATTTATAATGAACTTAACTCTATGAATATATTTAATATAGTTAATGAAGATATAGTTATTTTTGATGATTTAGCAATAAATACAGCTTTTTTAGAGGCTTTACAGTATACAATTGAATTATCAGTAAAAAATGAAAGTTTTTTTAATGAATCTATAAGAAATAATTTTATAACTAAACTTATAGTATGGGCATATTCATGGATTAAAAATCTTGATTATAAAAATTCCATTAATACTAAATGTATATATTATGGAAAGATAAATAAACATGAAATATATTTTTTAATAATGCTTTATAAGATGGGATTTGATGTTTTATATTTAAATCCTTTAAAAGAAGAATACTGGAATGAGGTTGATACTGATAATTTAAGTAAATGTTATGTGGAAAGTAGCATTACTGATCTTGAAAGTTTTAATATTAAGACTCATAGAGGTCATGAAATAGAAGTTGTTGAAACAGTAACAAAGCAAATTGAAAAAAGTATTCATGAAGAATTATTTTCTAATACAGGAATGTATAAACCATGGAAGTTTAGAAAAGGATTTACTAAAAGTGTATTATTAGATACTATTTTAGAGGATATATATATTTATTGGAATGAACCAGCTAAGCTTAGACCAGGATTTAAAGTTGAAGATATGGTAGTTACAGTTCCAAGCATTTTTTATAAAATTGATGGACAGTATTGCAGTATTGCTGAAAATCAGAAAATACTAAAACATTGTTTAAATGCACCAAATACATTGTTTTTTAATGGAGGAAATATTTCTAGAGATATATCAGTATCTAATGATATGTTCGAATTAATGTTTTGTCAGTTAAGTGATGGTACATTTGATGTGGAAGAAATAAAAAAGAGTAGAGTTTATACGTTAGGAAAGTATAATGAAGAGTTGCAAGATTTACTATTAAATAAGTTTAATCAGTTTATTAAAGAAAATAAGATATTAAAGATGAGTTTTGATAAAAAGCTATCTTTAAAGCTTTTAGCATTAATTTTATATCTAAATGAAAGCATAATAAGAATAATAGATAATTTCGATTTTGTTTTTTCTATACCTAAGATAGTTATTTATTTAAATGGTGAAGATACTATTAATGAATGGATGGTTATCTTATTATGCTATTTACATAATATAGGTATTGATATAGTTATTTTTAATCCATCAGGATCTTTCAATATAAATAAATATATTAAGGAGAATAAGATTGTTATTAATAGATTAGAAGAAATACGCTATGATTGTAAATTTGATGAGATAATAAATTATAAGCAAAGCTTTTTTTCAAGGATTATGAATAAGTAATTAATAAAAGAAAGTAAGGAGAGAATAATAGTGAATGGAAATAATTTTAATAGCATGATGAATATGACTGATAACACTATGTTTGCTACTGAAAATAGCATGGCGGAGATCACTAATAATTTAGAAGAATATAAAGAAAGATTAAGGTCTCTTAAGGAAGTACAAGATCTTACAAGTGAAATAGAAGTACAAAATCCAAATTCAATTGTTCAATTTGGTCAAAAAGCTAGTGAAAATATATCAAAAATTTCTGATGAACTTTTAAATTCTATGAAGGAAATAAAAGCTGAGGAAACAACAGAAATGTTAGTTAACTTAACAAAAATAATGGATAAGTTTGATGTTAAAGAAATTAAAAATATAAAACAAGAAAGTTTTGTTTCTAAGATTTTCAAAAGTGCAGGAAATACTATAGCTAGATTATTCCAAAAATATGACACCATGGGATATGAAGTGGAAAAGGTTTATGTATTATTAAAGAAATATGAAAGCGATATTAAGGAATCAAATAATAAATTGAAGAGATTATATGATGGCAACATGGCTTATTATCAAGAATTAGAAAAATATATAGTGGCAGGAGAATTAGCTTTAGAAGAAGTTGAACAATACATTTATCAAATTCCTCTAAATAATACTATCAGTGAAGAGGAAAAGAATATGATGGTACAAAAGCTTGAAATGTGTAAAGAGATGTTAAACCAACGTATATATGATTTAAGAATTGCTGAAAATGTAGCAATACAAGCCGCTCCAATGTTACAAAGCATGCAAATGTCTAATTTTAATTTAATGAGAAAAATAAATTCTTCATTTATTGTAACACTTCCTATTTTTAAACAATGCCTTGCACAAGCAGTTTTATTAAAGCGACAAGAAATTCAAGCTAAGTCATTAAAGCAGTTAGATGATAAAACAAATGAACTTATCATGAGAAATGCAGCTAATACTTCTAGACAATCAGTAGAAATAGCTAAAATGGCTTCAAGTAGCTCTGTTGCCATTGAAACTTTAGAAAAATCATATGAAACAATAATGAGAGGTATTGAAGAAACAAAAGCTATACAACAAAGCAATGCATTAGCAAGAAAAGAAAATACAACTAAGCTTGAAAGTATAAAAATGACAATGAAAAAAAGTATTTCCTTATAAGGGTTGAAAATTAATTCTTAAAGTGGTAATATATACTATATAAAGAGGAGAAAGAAAAGAGGTGCATTGAATATGGCAATTAATTTAGGATCTATGATGGGAAACAGAAGTGGAGAAGTAGTTAATGCGTTGAATTTGCAAAAAAATCAAATTTTAGATTTAACTAAGAAAAATCCAGGCTTAGAAAAAGTAGTTTTAGGAGCAGGTTGGGATATAGCAAAGAATGGTTATGATTTTGATTTAGATATTGCTGCTTTCTTATTAAATAGCAATGGTAAAGTACAGAATATACCGCAAGATGTTATATTCTTTAATAATATGGAAGCTCCAGGTATTGTCCTTGAAGGAGATAACAGAACTGGTGCAGGTGATGGTGATGATGAAAGAATAACTATAGATTTATCACAAATTAGAAGTGATATAGCAAAAATAGTTTTTGTAACTACAATTCATGAAGCGCAAGCTAAGAGACAAACATTTGGTATGGTAGAAAACTCATATATAAGATTATTAGATGCTAAAAATAATGAAAAAGAAGTATGTAGGTTTAATTTGAAAGAAGATGGTTCTACTAGTACGTCAGTAATATTTGCCGAACTATTTAGAGATGGTTTTGAATGGCAGTTTAAGGCTGTAGGCGAAGGGAAAATGGCAGATTTAAATGGTATTTTATCGCTTTACATGTAAATAAATAAGTAAAAAAAAAATATATATAGGAGAAAAAATTATGGGAATTAATTTAGGTGGAAATTTTGGTATGTCAAATAATGATTCAATGCCAGTTTTAAATTTACAAAAAAATGATATATTAGATTTAACTAAGAAAAATCCAGGATTAAAGAAAGTAATTTTAGGTGCTGGTTGGGATATATCAAGAAATGGAGCAGATTTTGATTTAGATATTGCAGCATTTTTGTTAGATAGTAATAATAAGTTCAACACTGTATCTAATGTAATTTTCTTTAACAATCCAAATGGACAAGGAATTACACTAGGTGGAGATAATAGAACAGGTGCTGGTGATGGTGATGATGAAAGAATATTAATAGACTTACAAGCAATTGACTCTAATATAGCAAAGATAGCATTTGTAGTTACTATACATAATGCACAAGCTAAGAGACAAACATTTGGAATGATAGACAATTCATATGTAAGACTATTGGATGCAGAAAATAATGAAAAAGAACTTTGTAGATTCAATTTAAAGGAAGATGGTTCTACTAGTACTTCAGTTATATTTGCTGAGCTGTATAAAGCAGGTTCAGAATGGGAATTTAAAGCTGTTGGTGAAGGACGTATAGCTGATTTAAATGGTATTTTAGCATTATATGCATAATAGATAAAGGAGAATTGAGGATGTTATTAAATTTACAAAAAAATGATATATTAGATTTAACTAAAAAGGATCCTTCTTTAAAAAATGTGATTTTAGCAGCAGGTTGGGATGTAGCAAAAAAAGGTTTTTTTGGATTAGGTAAAGATTTCGATTTAGATTTAGTTGCGTTACTTTTAGATGAAAGTGGAAAGCTAATAGCTAAAGATGGAATGGTCTATTTTGGTAATAAAAGAAATAATGGAATATTTCTGCATGGAGATAACTTAACAGGTCATGGAGATGGCGATGATGAAAGAATTTCAGTTTCATTAAATAATCTTCCAACAAGATGTTGTAGAATAATGTTTGCTGTTACAATATATGAAGGAAAAGCAAGAAAGCAGTCTTTTTCAAAAGTAAAAAATGCTTATGTTAGATTATTAAATGAAGATAAATCATGCCAAGAAATATGTAGATATAATTTAACTGAAGATGCTGGTAATAATACTTGTGTGAAATTTGCAGAGCTTCGTAAAGAAAATGGTGAATGGCAATTTAAAGTTGTAAGTGAAGCTATAGAAGCATCTATACAAGAGCTATATAATAGCTATAGATAACTATAATTATTAAATAGTTAAGAAAATAATAAAAAATTTCATATATTTTTAGTAACTAGGGGGAAGAAAATTGTTACAGGGATTAAATGATCAAGAAGTTTTAGACAATAGGCAGAAATTTGGTGATAATAAAATAATTGAAGCAGAGCCAGAAACATTCTTAGATAAGTTTAAAGATGCTTTTGGAGATCCAATGATAAAATTACTAATAGCCATTGCGTGTATAATGGCTATTATGGCTTTTTTAGGCTATGCTGAATGGGGAGAGCTTATAGGAATAGTTATTTCTGTATTATTAGTTACAGTTATATCAGCTAAAACTGAAATGTCCAGTGATAATGAGTACAGAAAATTAAAAGATGGAGCTAAGAAAGAGCTTTGTAAAGTTTATAGAAATGGCAAAATAGTTGAAATAGAAGTAGATGATGTTGTAGTAGGTGATAGAATTATCATACAAAGTGGAGATAAAATTCCAGCAGATGGAGTATTGTGTTCAGGAGCAATTGCAGTAGATAATTCAGCCCTTAACGGAGAATCAGAAGAGTGTAAGAAGTATGCTATACCTAATGATTTTATTTACAGGGAAGTTGCTATTACTGGAGATACATTTGTAGACAAGCATTCTTTATTTAGAGGTGCTGTTGTGGTAAATGGTGAAGGTGTACTAGAAGTTAAAAAAGTGGGCATGATGACTATGATGGGTGAAATGGCTAAGGACATGCAAGATGATGATGTAGAAAGCCCATTAAAAGTTAAGCTTTCTAAATTAGCTGATAGTATATCAAAGTTTGGATATATAGGAGCAGTGGTTATTGCAATAACTTTAATGATTCATAAAGTTATAGTAGCTGGTGGAGTATCTCCATATTTTGATCTTGGTATGATGTATGTATTTAAAGATTTATTAGAAGTTTTAATGTTAGCAGTTGTTATAATAGTTATGGCTGTTCCAGAAGGACTTCCTTTAATGATTGCCATAGTTTTAATGCAAAATACATCTAAGATGCTACAAAATAATGTATTGGTAAGAAAGCCTATAGGGATTGAAACAGCTGGTTCATTAAACATATTATTTTCTGATAAGACAGGAACAATTACTAAAGGTGAGCTGGAAGTAGTTGAATTTTTTGATGGAGATTTAAAAGATAGCTATCAATCTAGTAAGTATACAAAAGAATATATGGGACTTTGTATTGGAAAAAATACAGGTGCTATGTTTGATAATAATGATAAAGTTATCGGTGGAAATGCTACAGATAAAGCTTTATTAAATTTCTTAGGTAAAAATGAAATGAACTCTTTAAATGATATAAAAGTTGTTAAGAGTCAAGGTTTTAACTCTGCTAACAAATATTCAGCTGCTGAGCTTGAAAATGTTACAGTATATAAAGGGGCACCAGAAAGATTGCTTGGTAAGGCCACTAAGTATATCAATCAAAATGGACAAGTACTTCCAATAGATAAAGATAAATTAAATGCTAAAATAGATTCATTAGCTGATAAAGCAATGAGAGTTTTATCATTTGCTTACTCTGAGAGTGAATTAATTGAAGATGCATTACCAGATGATTTAGTTATTGTAGGTTTTGTTGGTATAAGGGATGATGTAAGACCAGAAGCAAAGCAAGCAATTAAAGAAGTACAAAACGCTGGTGTACAAGTTGTTATGATTACAGGTGATAGAAAAGAAACAGCTGTAGCTATAGCAAAAGATAGTGGGTTAATTAAATCAGATGATGAGTTAGCATTTACTTCTGAAGAATTAAATAAAATGACTGATGACGAGATAAAAGCTGTTATTACAAAGATAAGAGTTATTGCAAGAGCATTACCAACAGATAAATCAAGAATGGTAAGAATTGCACAAGAGTTAAATCTAGTTTGTGGTATGACTGGTGATGGTGTTAATGATGCACCAGCATTAAAGAGAGCAGACGTTGGTTTTGCAATGGGATCAGGTACTGATGTTGCAAAAGAAGCTGGTTCAATAGTTATCTTAGATGATAATTTTAAATCTATAGAAAATGCTATTTTATATGGTAGAACTATTTATAATAACATATTGAAGTTTATTAAATTCCAATTAACTATAAATGTAGCAGCTGTTGCAGTATCGGCTATTTCGCCTTTCTTTGGTGTTGAAGAGCCATTAAAGATTACACATATCTTATGGATAAACTTAGTTATGGATGGATTAGGTGCTTTAGCTTTAGGAGCTGAGCCAGCTTTAAAGAAGTATATGAGTGAAAAACCTAAATCAAGAACTCAAAGTTTAGTGAATAAAAACATGATGTCTCAAGTTTTATGTGCAGGGGCATGGCTTGGGGTAATAAGTTTTGCATTCTTAAAGCTTCCATTCTTTAAAGAGTTCTTTGAAAATGAAGGACAACATTTAACAGCATATTTTTCAATGTTTGTTTTTTCTGCTGTAGCCAATGGATTTAATGTACGTAGTGAAGGTATTAATATATTTGATCATATCAAAGAAAATAAAGGTTTTATAAAGGTAATGTTAGCGATTGTTTTAGTTCAAATAATTTTAACATTTGTAGGTGGGGAAATATTCTCATGTACACCTTTTGGAATTAAAGGATGGTTAATTATTATAGTTATGTCATTGACAATGATACCGGTAGATATGTTAAGAAAGATAATAATGAAATCATCTGAAAAATCTTTAACATATGAAAATGATGTTGAAGCAGTTTAATTGAAGATGAATTAATGAAAAAGACTATTTCTTTTGAGATAGTCTTTTTTTATTAATTTTCAATTGAAAATATTTATATATTTTGTTCATAATTATATTTTATATTATAGGTAATCGATAAATGGGCTGGAAAAACCTCTAGATGTCAGCGCAATAATTTTATAATATGAAGACCTTACAAGTAAGAAAGCTTTTTTTATCCATAATTTGATATACTGATGGAAATTAGGAATTGAATCAGCATCAAGACTATTATCTTTAATATATGATTTTATATCAAGTAATTTAATGTAGCTTTCTTTGGAAAATGGAATATAGAAGCCAGGTATGCTTTTACATATATCATATACCTCATATTTATTGTAGTTTATTACTCCTGCAGTATAGGCTAAGATTGTTAGGGTATTACGGATTATATAGCCAATTCGCTTAATTAAGGTAGCATTTGAAACAGTCTTAGTATTAAAGTCATAAGATATGTTTCTTAACTTCTTATAATTTGAAGCAATATCATTAGTCATGTTGGTATATAGTCTAAGATTATATAGGCAGTATTCGAAAAAACCGCTACGAGAATAAAGGATTAAACCTTCTAGCTTGACACTCCAGAGAAAACTATCGCCATATAAGCATAAATCATAAATTTCATCGGTAGTATAAATTGATATCCATGAAGGAGGAATTTGCATTTCTTCAGCAATATTAAGTTTAGTTATTAATTTTTCACTATAGGAACAGTTATCGATTACTATCAAAAAATCAATGTCGCTATGGATATTATTATCACCACGAATAAATGATCCAAAAACTATAATACTTTCTATGGAGTAGTCTTCAGGATTTACATTATAAATTTTATCATTTAAAGTAATTTCCATATATTTTACTCCTTTATCTATAAATATAAGAGTTCTTTATATTTATAGTATATGTAATGGAAATATTATTGTCCTACTTAGAAAAAAGTTATGAGTGATAAGCATTTTTTGTAGAAAATATTTAAAGAATATTGAAGCTTGGTAGCAATAAATATATAATTGTAGTAAAAAAGTAAAAGTGGTGATTTGTTTGTAAAGCGTTGAGGTAAATAAACAATAAAAATATTTTATTAAATGGCTCTTTAGTATATAATATATCTAAAATATGTTAAGTATATTTAATGTATATTATAAAAAGTAAGGAGTGGTTTTTTGTTTGGTTATGTTACTCCGCTTAAACCAGAGTTAAAGATAAGGGAATATGAATCTTTTAAAAGTTATTATTGTGGAGTATGTATGCATATAAAAGATGGTTTTGGAAATATACCAAGAATGTCATTAAATTATGACATGACTTTTCTTGGGTTGTTACTAGATGGATTGCATGAAGAGGAAAGAAGCTTTAAGATACAGCGATGTATAGCACATCCATTGAAGAAGAAACCTATGATAGTTAATAATAAGGCTTTAGCTTATGCGGCAGCAATGAATGTTTCCCTTGTATATTATAAATTATTAGATGATGTTGCTGATGATAGGAGCATGAAAAGTAAAGTAAGTTCAATAATATTATCACCATATAAAAGTAAATTTAACAGAAATGTTACAATAATAAATGATATAATAGAAGAAAATTTGAAAAAATTATCATATTTGGAGGTTGAAAAGAGATTTTCGTCTATCGATGAAATAGCTCATCCTTTTAGTGAAATAGTAGGTAAAATATTAAATTTATATCCTGAGGAGTTTGAAGGTGACAGTGAAGAAATAAGAGGTAATTTATATGAATTAGGATATTCACTAGGAAAGTGGATATATATTATTGATGCGCTAGATGACTTGAAAGAGGATATGGAAAAAAATAAATTTAATCCTATTAATTACTTGTATAATACCAATAATAAAACGTATGAAGAGCTAATGGGAGAAATAAGGGATAGAATGGAGTTTACAATTTTTAATTGTGGATATACATGTAGAAATGCCTTAGAAAAGCTTCCAATTAAACGTAATAAAGAGATATTAGAAAATATTATAAGCTTAGGTATGATGGACAAGTACACGAAAATAACTAATGAATGCGAATGTAATAAGAGGAGTGGTAAAAATGAATCCATATGAAGTGCTTGGTATTAAACCTGGAGCCAGCCAGGATGAAATAAAATCGGCATATAGAAAATTAGTAAAACAATATCATCCAGATCAATACGTTGATAATCCATTAAAGGATTTGGCAGAGAAAAAGCTTGCAGAAGTAAATCAAGCTTATGAAATGCTTAAGAACAATTCAGGAACCAGCAGTAGTTCTTATAATAGCAGTAGTAATAATTCCTATACTAATGGAGAAAGCTATAGTTCTGATACAGCACAATATGCTGAAATAAGAAGAATGATACAAAGCGGTAATAATATCGCTGCAGAAACTAGATTAAATAGCATAAGTAATAAAAATGCAGAATGGCATTTTCTATATGGAATGGTGATGTTAAACAAGGGTTGGTTTGATGCAGCTATAAATAATTTGGAAACTGCTTGTAGAATGGATCCAAATAATTTTGAGTACAGACAAAATTTAAACAATCTAAGAATGAGGGCTAGGAGTTATACTAATACATATAGAACTACTGGTGGAAATGCCAATGCATTTGATTGCTGTATAAACTTATGGTGTTTAGATAGCATATGTGAATGTATGGGTGGCGATTTAATTGGTTGTTGTTAGAAAAAAATAGGGGGAATAAAATGAAGTCGGGAAATATAACATTAGGTGGAATTCTTATAGCACTAACTATAATAATATTATATTCAGCATCTATATTGCCTGTAAGCACAATTTCGGTGTTGACTATTGCATCAGCAATAGTTCCTGTATGCATAATCAGGAGTGATATTAAGACTGCAGTGATGGTTTATTTAGCATCTAGTATTATATCAGTATTTTTTATTCCATTAAATATATGGCTTTTATATACTCTTATTTTTGGAGGATATGGTATTGTAAAATACTTTATTGAAAGATTAAGAAAAGAGAAAGTTGAAATTATTTTAAAGTTTATTTATTATAATGTAATATTTATTTTGGCAGTAATATTAGCAAAAGCTATTTTAGGAATAGATGTATTGTTAGCTGCTGAAAAGATTATTTCTAAATATATTGCAGTTAATGGAAGGCTGCTTAGCGGAGTGTTGTATTGGGCTATTGGAGCAGTTGTATATTATTTATATGATTATGCAATGACTTTAATTATTACTTTCTATATGGAGAGAATACACAATAAAATTAAGTAATTATAAAAGATTAATTGAAATTTTTCGATTAATCTTTTTTAACAATTCAGATGAACTTCTATTAGAATTATATTAAAAGTATCAGTATTTTTAAAATTACTATAATAATTAATATCTGTATAATATATAATGATTTATATTAAGAGTGAGGTGTAGCATGGCTAAAGAAAAAATGTTAAAAACAAATGCAATGAGGATTTTGGATTCTAATAAAATAAATTATGAGATTCTTATGTATGAAAGTAAGGATGGGAAGATAGATGGTATATCTGTAGCTCATAAGATAGGTATAGATGAGAAGGAAGTATTTAAAACTTTAGTAGCTCAAGGAACAAGCAAAGAATTATATGTATTTGTTATACCAGTTGCAGAAGAACTGAATTTAAAAGTAGCAGCTAGTATTACAGGAGAAAAGAAAATAGAAATGATTAATGTGAAGGATATGCTTAAATATACGGGATATATTAGGGGAGGTTGTTCACCTATTGGATTAAAAAAGAATTACAAGACATATTTAGATAAGAGTTGTAAAGTATTAAAGTACATTATTGTAAGTGCAGGTAAAATTGGATATCAAATAAAGATATCACCTAATGATTTATTGAATGTAGTATCTGGAGAAGTAGAAGAGTTAACTAAATAATTATTAAAGGGACTGTTGAAATAATTGTGTAATATCAATTCTATCAGCAGTCCATTTAAGTATGATCTATAAAATATCAGTTATTTTTATCTATTAATAGCATAATCAATAGTATCAATTTTAAAAATTTTCTTGTATTATTTTATTAACTTAATATGCTCCTTTATTCCAAAGACATCTTTTTCTGTATCAGCTACTTTATGATTCAAGAACTTAACATCTGATTTCAATTCTTGTAACTGATTAGAAAGTAGATTTCTAACTTCTTTACTAACTATTTCACCTAATTTACAAGAAAGATTATTCATTGCTGTAATATTAGCTATTTCATAGCTATTTTCTTTAGTTATTGCGCTCACATTAACTTCAATTAAATTATCAGTTTGCTCTATAACACTATCTAATTTTTTTTTAGTTTTTCTTGAGAAAGTTCAAGAGTGGTTAATCTTTCATTAGTTTTAATGTGTTCTGTCTTTAGAGCATTAATATCATTTCTTAAGCTGTTAATTCCGTTAAGTATTTCATTTAATATTTGTTCCATAAATTTCACCTATTCTATTTTTAATTTATTAGAATGAGTATAACATATTAATTAGAAAAGTTATAGTTTTTTAAATAAAGTATTTGACATTCTTGTTAAAATAGTAATAATAACCATAGTATTGGCAAATACTATGGTTATTATATTTTACCTTAAAGAATGTAGAGGTGTTTATGATGATAAAAACACGATATTTCAATTTAATGAAGGTATATGATGTCACTGGAAAATATCTAGGTTCAGTGCAGGACATTGCAATAGATTTTTATAGTGGAATGGTTACGGGAGTTATTATAAATAGCTTTAGCATAAATAAGAAAAAAAATTATATAGCCATATCAGATGTTATTTCTTTAGAAAATGTAATAATAGCTAAAAGGGTAAGTGATTTTTCTGGAATGAGATTAAAGGAAATTCAAGCAATAGACATTGTCAATGAGAAAAATGTACTAAAAGGTATACTAGAAGATTTGATAATTGATGAGAGAAACTTTGAAATAAAAGGTATTATAATGTGTTCAGGGATATTTGATCGAATGTTTAGGGGAAAAGAGATTTTGCTTATAAAACATTGTATCTTATGTGAATCATATATTCTTTATAAAGAAAATGAAGGTGTAGTATTTAAGACTTTACCTCATATATTTAGGAGTGTAGATAAATGAGACGAGAAAAAAGAAAAAAAATAATAAAGAATATAGTAATTATAGTAATACTTTTAATATTATTTTTAAGCTATTTATATGTAGAAGGGATAAGAGATGTGGTAAATTTGGTGGTTATATCATTTATTGTTTCGTATACTTTGAAGCCTATAAGAGATTATATTGTGGAAAAGTATAGGCTTTCTATAAGAAAGGCAGCAATGATTATAGTGTTGTTTTGCATAGCGTCTTTTATAGGAATAATGTATTTTATGGTTCCATCATTGCTAAGTGAAAGTAGAAATATAGGGGGGATGTTGGATAATTTAGAGGCATATGCTATTTTAGCGGCAGAAAAATTTGATCTTGATCAAATACCTTTATTTGAAACAGTTTATATTCAAATTGGTGATAAGATTAATACAATACTTTCAAAGGAAGCAACAAGTCTATTTGATAATATTATCGCCATATTAGAAAATTTAATAGGACTTGCAATAGTACCTGTAGCTGCATATTATTTTCTTGCTGATGGTAACGTTTTGTATAATAAAGTATTGCTTATTTTCTCTACGGAAAAACGAATAATTGTTAGAAAAATTAATTCCCACATAGATAGAGTTTTAAGTAGATATATAATAAGTCAGATAATATTATCATTAATAATAGGGGTACTTACATTTATTTTAATGATAAGCCTTAGATTGAAAATGCCATTAGTTTTATCAGTTGTTAATGGACTAGTTAACATAATACCTTATTTCGGACCTATAATAGGTGGGGTGCCTATTGTATTTATTGCTATGACTTCTTCTGTAACAAAAGGGATAATTGCATTAGTAGGAGTATTTATCATTCAACAAGTAGAAGGAGATGTTTTAGCACCTAAGATTACTGGGGATTGTATAAGTATGCATCCAGTAACTATTATATTGCTTTTGATTTTAGGAGAAAAGCTTGCTGGAGTAGCTGGTATGGTTTTATGCGTGCCTATAGCTGTAATAATTAAAGTCATATATGATGATATTAATTATTATTTATTTTAATCATATAATTGACATAATTCTAGAAATGCAATATAATTTTCCTATAAAATAATTGTATAAATTGTTTGGAAAATGTTTATAAAGTTCAAAATATATTAAAGCTATGATAAGGATGAGTAGATATGACTTGAATATATTAGAGAGGAAGTGGATGGTGAAAACTTCTTATTTTTCATATTGAAGCTACCTTGGAGCTTATTTTACTTTAAGTGATGCATATTATTTATGCATAATTAGGGTGGTACCGCGGAAATATTGTTTTCGTCCCTTGCTGTTTATATAGTGAGAGATGAAGACTTTTTTTATTATATAAAATAAAATATAGTTAAAAAATAAAAGTCGAAATTGATAGTTTAGACAAAAATCTTCAAATGGTTTTATCTTAAATTATTAATTATCAATTAATACTGGAGGTAATATTACATGAAATTCATGGGAGCAAATGAATTAAGAGACACATTTACAGGTTTCTTTGAAGAAAAAGGTCACTTAAAAATGGAAAGTTTTCCACTAGTACCTAAGAATGACAATAGTTTATTATTAATAAATGCAGGTATGGCACCATTAAAACCATATTTCACAGGTTTACAAAAACCACCAAGAACTAGAGTTACTACATGTCAAAAGTGTATAAGAACAGGTGATATTGAAAATGTAGGTAAAACTTCAAGACATGGTACATTCTTTGAAATGTTAGGTAACTTCTCATTTGGAGATTATTTTAAAGATGATATAATTCCATGGTCATGGGAATTTGTAACAGAAGTATTAAAACTTCCAAAGGAAAAATTATATGTAACTATATATCTAGAAGATGATGAAGCGTATGATATATGGACTTCTAAAACTGATATAGATCCAAATAGAATATTTAGATTAGGTAAAGATGATAACTTTTGGGAAGTTGGAACAGTTGGTCCATGTGGTCCATGTACTGAAATACATTTTGATAGAGGAGAAGGTTTAGCTCCAGTTATTAATGTTGATGAGTTTGTTGCTGCATCAGATGCTGATAGAATAGTTGAGTTCTGGAACTTAGTATTTATCCAATTCAATAAAGAAGAAGATGGAAGCTATAGTCCATTAAAGAACAAAAATATAGATACAGGTATGGGATTAGAAAGAATTGCAACTATAATGCAAGGTGTTGATAACATATTTGAAATAGATACAGTTAAGAACATATTAAATAAGGTATCAAGTCTTTCTGGTGTTGAATACGGAAAAGATAGCAACTCAGATATTTCATTAAGAATAGTAACAGACCATGTTAAAGCTGTAACTATGCTAATATCTGATGGAGTACAACCAAGTAATGAAGGAAGAGGATATGTTTTAAGAAGACTTCTAAGAAGAGCTGCAAGACATGGAAGATTACTTGGAATAAAAGGATTATTCTTAAAGGAAGTTGTTGATGCTGTTGTTGAAAACTATGGTGGAAACTATCCTATATTAGTTGAAAATAAAGATTATATCACTAAGATAATCACTTTAGAAGAAGAAAGATTCAATGAAACTATAGACAGTGGAATGAACATATTAAATGGTTATATTGAAGAATTAGAGGCAGAAAAATCAAAAGTATTATCTGGTGAAAAAGCATTTAAATTATATGACACATATGGGTTCCCTATTGAATTAACAGAAGAAATCCTAGAAGAAAAGGGAATGTCTGTTGATAATGACGAATTCAAAAAAGAAATGGAAGCACAAAGAGAAAGAGCAAGAAGTGCAAGAGGAGAAACTTCTTATATGGGAAGTGAAGAAACTCCAATCAATAAAATAAAGGCAGATGTTGAAACAGAGTTTGTAGGATATGGTTCTACTGAAGGAAAAGGTAATATACTAGTACTTGCAACAGATGATGCTTTTGTAGATGAATTAAAATCAGGAGACAAGGGTTATATAGTAATTGATAAGACTGTATTCTATCCTGAAATGGGTGGACAAATCGGTGATAAGGGTATAATTAAAGGAAGAAATGGTAAAGCTTATGTTGTAAACACAAAGAAAAATGTTTCTGGAAAAATTATTCACTATGTTGAAGTTAAAGAAGGAAGCTTTAGTGCTGGTGAAGAAGTTAATTTATTTGTTGAAAAACAAAGAAGAAGCTTTATAGCTAAGAACCATACAGCAACACATATGTTACAAGCTGCCTTAAAAGAAATAGTAGGTTCACATGTTCATCAATCAGGTTCATATGTAGATAATGAAAGATTAAGATTTGACTTTACTCACTTCCAGGCTTTAAGTTCTGAAGAACTTCAAAAAGTTGAAGATTTAGTAAATGAAAAAATCATGGAAGTTGCAAATGTAGAAACTAATCTTATGACTATTGAAGAAGCTAAGGAAAGTGGAGCAACAGCTTTATTTGATGAAAAGTATGGTGATAAGGTAAGAGTTGTAGCTGCAGGAGAATTTTCAAAAGAACTTTGTGGTGGAACTCACGTTTCAAATGTAGGAGAAATAGGATTATTTAAAATTGTAGCTGAAACAGGAGTTGCTGCTGGTATAAGAAGAATTGAAGCTGTAACAGGAATGCAAGCTATTAAATTTATGGAAGAAAAGCAAAGACTTTTAAGAGACGCTTGTGCTGGATTAAAATGTACAGAAAAAGACATATTAAAGAAAATTTCATCACAAAATGCTGAATTAAAAGAAAAAGATAAAGAAATATCAGAACTTAAATCAAAATTAACTTCAGGAGCTGAAGATGATATCTTAAATTCTGCAAAAGATATAAATGGTGTAAAAGCTGTAGCATATGCTTTAGAAGATGTTGATGGAAATGCACTAAGAGATTTAGCAGATAAGATTAGAAATAAGATGGGAAGCGGTGTAGTGGTACTTGTAAGCAAGATGAACGATAAAGTAAATCTTGTGGCAATGTCAACTAAGGATGTTCTTGATAAAGGTGTTCACTGCGGAAAAATCATTAAAGAAGTTGCAGCTGTAGTAGGCGGTGGCGGAGGAGGAAGACCAGACATGGCACAAGCTGGTGGTAAGAATCCGGAAAAAATTAATGAAGCTGTAGAAAATGCATATGAAATAATAGAAAAATTAGTTAAGTAGTATACATTTGAAGGAAAATAGGTTATAATTATTATAAGATAAGTGAATACAAAATATAATAAATGTTGATAATTAAGTATAGGTATTAAACTTCGTAAGGGGGTGAGCTGCTTTGGCAGCAAAGAATATGGATAATAACATTGATAAAACTATGCAGTTCGACTTGAATGTTAATAAAGAGGATATGACAAAAGCCATCTTAAATGATGTATATAATGCATTAAAGGAGAAAGGATATAATCCTATAAATCAATTAGTAGGTTATCTAATTTCCGGAGATCCTTCTTACATTACTAGTTATAACGGAGCAAGAGCTTTATTAAGAAAGCTTGAGAGAGATGAAATTATTGAAGAAGTAATAAAATCTTATTTAGAGATAAAGTAGAAAAGTGCCCGTATTTATCGGGCACTTTTAGTTTAAGGAGTACCATATGAGAATATTAGGGCTAGATGTAGGGTCTAAGACAATAGGAGTAGCAATAAGCGATCCTTTAGGATGGACTGCTCAAGGTATAGATACCATAAGAAGAAAGAATAAAGAGCAGGATATAGAATTAGTCCATAAGATATGTAAGGATTATGGCGTTGAAACGATAGTTATAGGGCTTCCTAAAAATATGAATGGAACTATAGGAGAATCTGGAGAGAGAGTTTTAGCATTAGCGGAACTTATCAAGGAAAAAACTAATCTGCCTATAGAAATGTGGGATGAAAGATTAACTACAGTTGCAGCACATAGAGCAATGCTTGAAGCTGATCTTTCGAGAGGAAAGAGAAAGAAGATTGTTGATAAGGTAGCAGCAACGTATATATTACAAGGATATCTTGATAAATTAAGACTAAGCAAATAATGTTTTGTATATAAAATAAAATCTAAGGAGAATTTAATATGAAAAAAGACGATAAAATTATTAAATTATTTGATGAGGAAGGAAATGAAGTAAGTTTTAACGTAGTAGCTTTCTTTGATATAGTAAATCCAGAAACAGATGAAAAAAATGAATATGTAATTGTATATGAAGAAGGATACAGCGAAGATGATACATTTGCATTAAAAGTTATTAATGGAGAAGATGGCGAAGAATTATTAGAAGCAATAGATAATGAAGTAGAGTTAGCAGCGGTACAAGAAGCTTATAACACTATTTTTATAGATGAAGAATAATTAAAATAGAAAGAGGTGTTAGTGTGAGTGCTATCAATATTGATATAGAAGCATTAAAGGAAAGTTTAAAGCAAAAAGGTTACAAGTTAACGCCTCAAAGAAGATCAATTTTAGATATCATAATTGAAAAAGAAGGAATGCATTTAACAGTTGAAGAAATATATGACGAAGTTAAGAAAGTATGTCCTGAAATTGGTTTAGCAACAGTATATAGAACTGTTTTATTGTTTGAGGAACTAAATGTTATTTACAAATTAGATTTAAATGATGGGTGTAGCAGATATGAATTAGTTCATGAAGATGAAGAACATAGGCATCATCATTTAATATGTAATAAATGTAAAAAAGTTATTGAAGTGCAAGATGATCTTCTAGAGGAATTGGAAGAAAGAATTCGAAATACCTATGGCTTTGACATATTAGATCACAGTGTGAAATTTTTTGGAATATGTTCTGAATGTAAAAATAAAGAAGAAAAGTAAGAAGAAAGGTATAACTCAAAAGTGTTGAGAAAAACCCTTTTATATACATATTAAAGAAGAAAAAGGAGGGGACATATGAAAGGAGAAAAAGCCAAGGTTAAGATTATTCCATTAGGAGGACTAAATGAAATAGGAAAGAACATGACTGCTATTGAATATAAGAATGATATAGTTATCATAGATTGCGGTTTGAAATTTCCAGATGAAGATATGTTTGGAATAGATGTTGTTATACCAGATATAACATATTTATTAAAGCATAAAGATAAGGTTTCAGGTATATTCTTAACTCATGGCCATGAAGATCATATAGGTGCGTTACCATATGTTTTAAAACAACTTAATGTACCGGTATATGGTACAAAATTAACTTTAGGAATTGTACAAAGTAAATTAAAAGAACATAATTTATTAAGTACAACTGAGCTTATTACAGTAAAACCAAGAGATGTAGTAAGATTGAATTCTGTATCAGTAGAATTCATTAAAACTAACCACTCAATTGCGGATTCTGTTGCTATAGCAATTCATACTCCATTAGGTGCTGTTCTGCATACAGGAGATTTTAAAGTAGATTATACACCAATTGACTGTGAACCAATGGATTTTGCAAGATTTGCAGAGTTAGGCAAAAAAGGAGTATTATTAATGATGGCAGATTCTACTAATGTAGAAAGGCCAGGATATACTATGTCTGAAAAAATAGTTGGAGAAAGTCTTTGTCGTATTTTTGGTAAGAGTAAAGGAAGAATTATTGTTGCAACATTTGCATCTAATATTCATAGAATACAACAAATAATTGATGCTGCAGCTATGTATGGAAGAAAGGTAGCTGTTTCAGGCAGAAGTATGGAGAATATAGTACAAGTAGCTATAGAGCTTGGTTATATTAAAATCGAAAAAGAAAACTTAGTAAGTATTGATCAAATTAACAAATATAATAATGATGAGATAGTTATTATTACAACAGGAAGTCAAGGAGAGCCTATGTCAGCATTAGCGAGAATGGCTACTTCTGAGCATAGAAAAGTCAATATAGTTTCAGGAGATACAATTATTATTTCAGCTACTCCTATTCCAGGAAATGAAAAATTAGTATCTAGAGTTATTGACCAGTTATTTAAGAAAGGTGCTGAAGTTGTTTATGGTTCTTCAGAAGCGGTACATGTATCAGGGCATGCTTGTCAAGAAGAATTAAAATTAATGCAAACTTTAGTTAGACCAAAGTATTTTATTCCGGTTCATGGAGAATATAGACATCTTAAACAACATGGTGAATTAGCTAATAGTATTGGAGTGCCAAAGTCAAATATATTAATACCTGAAATTGGTGATGTTATTGAAGTTACAAGAAATAGCATTAAGAAGAGTGGTTCTGTAATTTCGGGACAAATATTTGTAGATGGTCTTGGTGTTGGAGATGTTGGAAATATAGTTATTCGAGATAGAAAACATTTATCTCAAGATGGGATATTGACAGTTGTTGTGACGTTATCAAAAGAAAATAAAGCTATAATTGCAGGTCCAGATATTATTTCAAGAGGTTTTGTATATGTAAGAGAATCAGAAAAATTAATGGATGAAGCAAGAGATATAGTTAGAAATGTCTTTGCTAAATGTGAAGAGCAAAAAATAACTGACTGGTCTACTTTAAAATCAACAGTTAGGGATGAACTAAGATCATTCCTATATGAAAAAACTAAGAGAAAGCCTATGATTTTACCAATAATCATGGAAATTTAACACTTAGTTGACAAGAATACTATATGATAGTAAAATATCTAAGAGATTTTAAATTGGGTACTTGTGTATCCAATTTTATTTTTGGGTAAAATATTTATAGGTTTACATAGTAAGAATAAAATTACTGATTTAAATTAATTGGAGGAAAGTAAATGGAATTAGTTACTAGAAATGATATTAGAAATATAGCAATAATAGCCCACGTTGACCATGGTAAGACTACTTTAGTTGATGCTATGTTTAAGGCAAGTCATGTTTTCAGAACAAACGAAAAGATGGATGAGAGAGTAATGGACTCTAACGACTTAGAAAAGGAAAGAGGAATAACAATACTTTCTAAAAATACAGCAGTTATGTACAATGACATAAAGATTAACATTGTTGATACACCAGGACATGCTGATTTCGGTGGAGAAGTTGAACGTGTACTTAAAATGGTTGACTCAGTTTTATTAGTTGTTGATTCATATGAAGGCCCAATGCCACAAACTAAATTCGTTCTTAAGAAGGCATTAGAATTAAAATTAAAACCAATAGTTGTAATAAACAAAATTGATAAGCCAAATGCAAGACCTGAAAATGTTATTGATGAAGTATTTGATTTATTCTTAGAATTAGGAGCAGATGATGAACAATTAGATTTCCCAATAATATATGCATCAGCTAGAGAAGGATTTGCAAGATTTAATGTTGAAGATACGAATGAAGATATGGAACCACTATTTAAAACAATAGTAGACCATGTTGAACCACCTAAAGGTGAAATAGATGGACCTTTCCAAATGTTAGTTACAACATTAGATAGCAGTGAATATGTTGGAAAGATAGCTATAGGTAAGATACATAGAGGTACAGTAAAGAAAAACCAAAGTGTTGCATTGGTAAGACAAGATGGGACTAAATCAAATTATAGAATTACAGCTGTATTTGGATATAATGGATTAAAGAGAGAAGAAGTTGAAGAAGCAGGACTTGGAGATATCATAGCTGTAAGTGGTGTTTTAGATGCTAACATAGGTGAAACTATAGCAGATGCTCAAAATCCAGAAGCTTTACCATTCATCAAGATTGATGAGCCAACTCTGAGCATGAACTTCATGGTTAATGACTCACCTTTCGCTGGTAAAGAAGGTGAATTTGTAACTTCAAGACACTTAAGAGATAGATTAATGAAGGAATTAGAAACTAATGTAAGTTTAAGAGTTAAAGAAATAACTCCAGACTGTTTCGAAGTTTCAGGAAGAGGGGAACTTCACTTATCAGTACTTATTGAAACAATGAGAAGAGAAGGATTTGAATTACAAGTTTCTAAACCATCTGTTATTTTTAAAGAAGAAAATGGTAAGAAGGTTGAACCAATAGAACACTTAACAATTGATGTACCAGAAGAATTCATGGGAGCTGTAATGGAAAAAATGGGTCCTAGAAAAGGTGAGATGGTTAATATGACATCAGCTGTTAATGGATATACAAGACTTGAATTTAGTATTCCAGCAAGAGGACTTATAGGATTTAGAAATGAATTTATGACTGATACAAAAGGTAATGGGATCATGAACCATGTGTTTGAAGGATATGCTCCATATAAAGGAGAGATAGAATCTAGAAGTAGAGGTTCAATAGTATCATTTGAACAAGGGGATGCAATTGCTTATGGATTGTTCAATGCACAAGAAAGAGGAAGATTATTCATAACTCCAGGAACTCCAGTATACCAAGGTATGGTTGTTGGTGAATGTTCAAGAGCTGATGATTTAGATATAAATGTTTGTAAAGGAAAGAAACTTACAAATACTAGAGCTTCAGGATCAGATGATGCAGTTAAGTTAGTTCCAATTACTCCAATGACTTTAGAGCAATCAATAGAATTTATAGGAAATGATGAATTAGTGGAAGTAACTCCAGAAAGCATCAGAATAAGAAAGAGATACTTAGATGCTGCTGAAAGAAAGAGAATGATTAGTAGAGGAAAAAAATAATATCGAAAATCAGCTAAAAAACTTTTAAAATTCATCAATAAGGTTTATAATAGTGAATAGTCATAAGGCTATTCACTAATTATATATAGGGGGTATTTATGAAAAAAAATAAAAGAATTATCAGAGTTGCAAGAATTTTTGTAATAATGATAATCATAATTACCATTTGGCAATGTTTTAAGATAGTAGATACACCACTTAAAATAAACAATGAAGAAATTGTTGAGGTAGCTGAAGGTGATAGTTTTTATGGAATTCTTGATAAATTATCAGAAGAAGGTAAAATAAAAAATAAGTTTTTAGTAAAATTATATTTGAAGATATGTGGAATAAAACCAGAGGTTTTGGAAGGAACATATAAATTAAATAAAAGTATGACATTAAATGAATTTGTCAACCTTTTAACAGATTCAAATAAAGATAAAGTATACATAACTATTCCAGAAGGATATACAATTGATGATATTGCAGAAAAATTAGAGGAAAATAATATATGCAATAGCAAAGAATTTATTGATTCAGTAAAAAATTATGAGTTACCTAAGTATATAAGCAATAATCCTAATAAAAGATATAACCTTGAAGGATTTTTATTTCCAGATACATATAGTTTTAATAAAAATGAAAATGCAGATTTTATAATAAAGACAATGCTTAATAGATTTGAGAAAGTTTGGCAGGAAATTGTTGAAGATTTAAATATATCAATACCAGAAGAGGAAATTGAAAAAAAAGTTAATGTTGCTTCTATAATTGAAAAAGAAGCAGTAGTTGATAGTGAAAGAAGTTTTATTTCTTCGGTAATATATAACAGAATTGCAATAGGAATGCCTCTTCAAATAGATGCAACAGTGATATATTCGTATGGATATCACATTGAAAAGATGTATGAAAAGTATTTAGAGATTGATTCTCCTTATAACACATACATGTATTATGGACTTCCTATAGGTCCTATTTCAAATCCGGGCAGAGCATCATTAATGGCAGCTTTAAAGCCAAAGGAAACTGATTATCTTTATTATCTTTTAGAAAGTGAAAATACACACTATTTTACTGATAATTATGATGATTTCCTAAGAAGGAAAGAAGAATTAGGATATTAATGGAGGAATATGATGAGTGGAATAACATATGATTATATGGAAGAATATATTAGAAGTTTAATACCAGATAGTACAGGTAAGTTCAATGAGTTGGAAGAGTTTGCTAAGGAAAAAGGCGTTCCTATAGCTCAAAAAGAGACAATAAAGTTTTTAGAATTTATGGTGAGTATGAAAAAGCCCATAAGAATTCTTGAATTAGGAACTGCTATAGGTTATTCTGCCATAAAGATGTATAAAGCAGCAGGTACTTCTCCACATATTACAACTGTGGAGAGAAGTGAAGAAATGATTAAGTTAGCAAAGGAAAATATCAAGAGCTTTAATTTAGAAAGTAAGATAGAAATTAAAGAAGGAGATTGTTTAGAAATTTTAGAATCTTTAGATGAACCATATGATTTAATATTCATGGATGCTGGAAAAGGACATTATAATCACTTTTTACCCCATTGCTTAAGATTATTAAAGGAAGATGGAATAATAATAGCAGATAATGTGTTATTTAGAGGGATGGTTGCAAGTGATGAACTTGTGAAGAGAAGAAAAATTACAATTGTGAAGAGAATGAGAAAATATTTAGAATTAGTTTCAGAAGATGAAAATCTAATTACATCAGTTATTCCTATGGGAGATGGCATAGCTGTAACAAAGAGGAGGTAACTTAATGAGAAAACCGGAAATACTAGCTCCAGCTGGTAATTTAGAAAAATTAAAGATAGCAATCGATTATGGTGCAGATGCTGTATATTTAGGTGGAGCAAAGCTAAATTTAAGAGCATTTTCTAATAACTTTAGCAATGAAGAAATGCTTGAAGGAATCAAGTATTGTCATGATAGAGGAAGAAAAGTATATGTTACTTTAAATGTTTTTGCAAGAAATCATGACTTAAATGGTGCAGAAGAATACATAAAAGGATTATATGAAATTGGTGTAGATGCAGTTCTTGTAGCAGATCCAGCATTAATTGCAATTTGTAAAGAAGCAGCACCAGATCTTGAAATACATTTAAGTACTCAAGCAAATACAGTAAACTGGAAAGCAACAAAGTTTTGGTATGACTTAGGGATAAAAAGAATAGTATTAGCTAGAGAGTTAACTTTTAAAGAAATAAATGAAATTACATCTAAGATTCCAAAAGAATGTGATATTGAAGCATTCGTACATGGATCAATGTGTGTAGCTTATTCAGGAAGATGTTTAATATCTAATTATATGATTAAAAGAGATGCTAACAAAGGAATTTGTGGGAATGTATGTAGATATAAGTATCATTTAGTTGAAGAAACAAGACCAGGTGAATATTATCCAGTGGTAGAAGATGATAATGGTACATATATAATGAATGCAAAGGATTTATGTATGATTCACTATATTCCTGAGCTAGTTAAAAGTGGAATATATTCATTTAAAATAGAAGGAAGAATGAAGAGTGAGTTTTATGTTGCTTCTGTAGTTAAGGCTTATAGGGAAGCATTAGATAGTTACTGGGACAACCCAAGTGCTTATAGATTTAAAGAAGAATGGATGGATATGCTTAAAAAAGTAAGCCATAGACCATATCATACAGGATTCTACTTAGGTATAAACGGTGAACAAAACTATGAAGATTCATCATATGTTAGAGATTATGAAATAGTGGGAATGGTTAAAGAGTATGATGCTGAAACTAAAACTGCTACAATACTTCAAAAAAATAGAGTGTTTGAAGGTGATGAGGTGGAAGTACTTAGACCAGATGTACCTTATTTCAAAATCAAGTTAGAAGATATGTATGATTTAGATAAAAATAAGAAAACGGACGTAGCTAATAGAGCACATATGATGTTTAAGGTAAAGGTAAGTGAGCCATTAAAAGTAAATGATATGCTTGTAAAAGCAAATAATACAATTAATATAAACAATAACTAAGGAGGATCATATAAATGAAAAAGCCTATTTTAATTGGTATTACTGGAGGGACAGGTTCAGGCAAGAGTACCATTGCAGATGCATTATATTCTAATTTTTCAAATGAGCGTATCACAATGATACAACAGGATATGTACTATAAAGATCAAAGTAATTTATCAATGGAAGAAAGAGTTAAAACTAATTATGATCATCCAATGGCTTTTGATAATGATCTCTTAGTAGAACACTTACAAAAACTAATTAAGGGCAAATCAATAGAAAAGCCAAGATATGATTTTACTGTTCATAATAGAGCAAAAGATACTACAACTGTAGAACCAAGGGAAATAATAATTGTTGAAGGTATCTTAATCTTAGAAGATGAAAGAATAAGAAACCTTTTAGATATTAAGGTATATGTGGATACTGATGCAGATATAAGAATATTACGAAGATTAGTAAGGGATATTGATGAAAGAGGAAGAACAGTTGAATCAGTTATAGATCAATATTTAACTATGGTTAGACCAATGCATATGGAGTTTACAGAACCAACTAAAAGATATGCAGATATAATTATTCCAGAAGGTGGACATAATTATGTGGCAATAGATATTTTAATGGCTAAAATTAGAGATATATTAAAATAATTGTATAGAAACCATTTCCAAAGGCTAGAATTTAGCTGAAGGAGATGGTTTTTTTGTTTTTTAAGAAAAGTATAATATATAGAAGCAAGATTATAGCTATAGTATTTTTTGCTTTACTTTTTATGCTTATTTTAAGACTATATTATATTCAAGTACATCCTACAAAGTTAGTGCAAGGAGAACTTAAAAACTATCAAACAGAAATATTTAATGGAAGTAGATATTCGGTATTTGATACCAATGGCGAAAGCTTAGTGAATGATAGTGAAAAATATGTTTTAGTTATTGATTCCAAACCCTTTAGATTAAATAACTATGAGGATACTATTGAAGATTTACTAGCTTTAAATTTTATAATGAAATCAGAATATGGGGACTTTTCCTATACAGATGTTATGAGTTCAAGTGGAAAGTTGTATTATTATCTTACTTACGAAAGCTATGAAAAAATTAATAAATTAAAAAGCATTAAAGGAATTTATACTTATGTATATACTGAAAGAAAGGCTAGTGAAGCAGGTAAGATAGAGGATATAATGGCAACAGTTGAAGAAAGTGAAATTTCTGAAGGTTCATTACAAGAAAAAGTTTATAACTGTATAAAGGATAATAAATATGAAGAAGGTGAATATTCATTAAATGATAAATCTATCTATGAACTTACCAATAAAAGTGATACCTCTGGCAATAAGAATATTCAGCTTACAATAAACAAAGAGTGGAGTGAAAAAATCAAGGATGTATTAAATGATGAAAGTTATAGTTTTTTAGAAAATGTAGGTGTGGTGCTTCTAGAGAGTGATACAGGAAAAATAAGAGCATTGGTGCAAAAGGATGATAAAATGGCTAATGTTGATTTAGCTATAGGTAGCATAGGTTACGAACCAGGTTCAATATTTAAGATCTTAACAGAAGCTATAGTTCTTGATATGGGGCTTACTGATAGCAATGATGTTTATTCTTGTATTGGTTTAATATGCAGTAAAAATGGAGAATCATATGCTCATGGACCATTGAGTGTTGATGAAGCATTGCAGATATCTTGTAATGATATTTTTGCACAATTAGGTACCATGGTGGGATATGATAATATGGTTAGATATACTGAAAAACTAGGATTATATCAAAAAGTATTAGGGTTGAGTGGTGAAAATAAAGATGAGGCAGTAGGTACAAAACCAACTTTAGAAGAAGGAGTCTCCAATTTCTCAATAGGACAATGTGTTACAGTTACACCACTACAAATAGCTGGTGCCATTAATGCTGTGATAAATGATGGAGTATATATTAAGCCATATATAATAGAAAGTATTGTTGATAATGATGGCAATTTAATTTCTGAGGAAGAAAGTGAGAGTAGACGGGTTTTTAGTACAACAACCAGTGAAATAGTACAAAAAAGTATGAGTGATGTCATATGGTTAGGAACAGGTTATGAGGCTAGGGTGGAAGGTATAAATGAAGGTGGTAAAACAGGAACATCAACAGGAGAAGGAGGAGGTACTAACCATGGATGGTTTGCAGGATATTTTGAATATAATGGAGAGAAGTATACTTTAGTTGTTGTGGCACCTAATATAGGAGAAACTCATCCTGATGGTAGAGAGCTGGGAGGAGGAAATACAGGAGCTCCTATATTTAGGGATATAATTAATTCTTTGATAAAATAATTTAGTTATTATAAGCAATATTTTAGTATAGCTTCATATGATATAATAAGCACTATTAGGAGGAACTCTAAGTGATATTATTATCAAATTTCATGGAGTTTTTATGCAGTAATATATTCTTAACAGGATATATATCTGGAAACAATACCTTTCCAAAACCTTTAGATGAAAAAGAAGAGGAAAAATATTTACAGCTTTTAAAAACAGGGGATAAGAAGGCTAAGAGTATATTGATTGAAAGAAATCTTAGATTAGTGGCACATATTGTGAAAAAATATCAAATTCCAAATAAAGATATAGATGAGTTGATTTCTATAGGTACTGTGGGACTTATAAAGGCAATTGATTCATTTGATGTATCAAAAGGAACTAGACTAGCAACTTACGCATCAAGGTGTATAGAAAATGAGATTTTAATGCTTTTTAGAAATAATAAGAAGCAGAAAAGTGAAACTTTCCTGCAGGATCCTATAGGTGTGGATAAGGAAGGTAATGAAATTAGTTTAATAGATGTATTAAGTAGTGAAAAGGATTCAGTTATAGATAAAGTTGAAATGAAGCTACAGATAAAAGCTCTTTACAATAAGATAAATAGTGCTCTTACTGAACGAGAAGGTGAAATTTTAAAAATGAGATATGGTTTAAAGGATGGTAAATGTAAAACACAAAGAGAGATTGCAGGAATGTTAGGAATTTCTAGATCATATGTTTCTAGAATAGAGAAGAAAGCTTTAAAAAAGTTAAAGAAAGAGTTATACCCTAAATAGCATTTTTGTATATTTTTGCTAAAATATGTTGAATTTATAAGATGAATGAAATAAAATAATAGAATAGAATATGTTTTTTACATTAGGAGGAATAATAATGTACTTATTAAAAGATTTATTAATAAAAACAATCGAGCTAGGTGCATCAGATTTACATTTAACTGTTGCGTTACCTCCTACAATTAGGGTTAATGGTAAATTTAATCAAATAGGTAGCGAGAAATTATTGCCTGATTATATAGAGATATTTGCTAAGGAAATATTAAATGATAGCTATGATGAATATGTAGCAAATGGAGAGTTTGATACTTCTTATTCATTACCAGGTATAGGAAGATTCAGAGTAAATGTATTTAAGCAAAGGAATAGTGACGCCATAGCTATAAGAGTAATAGCACCAAAAGCTCCTACAATAGATGAATTAAAACTTCCTGGCACATTAAAAGAAATTGTGAAGGAACAAAGAGGATTAGTTTTAGTAACTGGACCAACAGGATCTGGGAAGAGTACTACTTTAGCTGCTATGATAAATGAAATCAATAATACAAGACAAGGTCATATAGTAACTTTAGAAGATCCAATAGAATATCTTCATAAGCACAATAAGTGTATAGTAAATCAAAGAGAAATAGGTAAAGATACAAAAAGCTATCAAAGTGCTTTAAGAGCAGTTTTAAGAGAAGATCCTGATGTAATTTTAGTTGGAGAGATGAGAGATTTTGAAACTATATCTGTAGCAATTACAGCAGCAGAAACAGGACATTTAGTATTTTCAACATTGCATACAATTGGAGCAGCAAAGACAATTGATAGGATAATTGATGTTTTTCCACCACATCAACAACAACAAATTAAAATACAATTAGCTTCTGTACTTAAGGCAGTAGTATCCCAACAGTTAGTGGAAACTATTGATGGAAATGGACGTGTACCTTCTATGGAGATAATGGTTACTACTCCAGGAATACAAAATTTAATTAGAGAAGGTAAAACTCAACAAATAGAATCAGCTGTACAAACAGGAAATAAATATGGTATGAGAACCATGGATATGTCTCTTGCTGAACTATGTAAGAGAGGTGTTATTTCTCAAGATACAGCAATGACATATGCAGTTGATGGAGAAACTTTAAAAAGATTATTAATGTTATAACATATGAAAGATGCATTTCGTGCATCTTTTTTTAACGCTTAGAAAAGTATAAAATTTTTTAGTTGTAAATTTAAGTATATCAATGGATTTCAAGATTTAAAACTGTCAAATTAATACTACGAAGTGGCCATGTCCATAGCCATTTTGGTCTTTTAAATTAATCAGCAAATATATATAGAAAGGAAAATTTTGATTTTTGTGGAATAATTATTTATAATAAAAAAATATAGTCAAAGGCATTATAGTATTAAATTTTTAATTTATTTATGGTATTATATATTAGGTATAAAGCGATACTACATAATTACGACAATATAGTAGTAATTATGTAAAGTTTAATAAGTTATAAAAATAATATATTTTACCTATATTTTACAAAAGTTTCGATTTGATTACAAAATTCTAATATAATTAGTATTTTTGCTATTGTTAAATAAGGCAAAAATGTTGTAAAATATAGAATATACTATATTTTATATTGTTATGTATTATATGAAAATTGAGGGATTGTGAGATAATCAAGAGAGTAATATGAGAATATTAAAGTTACAAATAGAGAGATTTTAAAGGAGGAGTTTATTTTGTTAGATTTTGAATTAGATATGCAAGAGTTAACTAATATAAAAGTTATTGGTTGCGGTGGTGGCGGTGGTAATGCCGTTAATAGAATGATTTTAGAAGGCTTAAAGAATGTAGAATTTATTGTGGTGAATACAGATAAGCAAGCTTTATTATTATCTCAAGCTAATACGAAGATTCAAATTGGAGAAAAATTAACAAGAGGATTAGGAGCAGGTGCTAATCCAGAAATAGGTAAGAAAGCAGCTGAAGAAAGTAGAGATGAAATTTCTGAAGCAATTAAAGGTGCAAACATGGTATTCATAACTGCTGGAATGGGCGGTGGAACAGGTACAGGTGCAGCACCAGTAGTAGCTGAAGTAGCAAAATCAATGAACATATTAACAGTAGGTGTAGTAACTAAACCTTTCCCATTTGAAGGAAAGAGAAGAATGAGACATGCTGAAATGGGAATTGAAAATTTAAAGCAAAAAGTTGATACCTTAGTTATAATTCCTAATGAAAGATTATTATCTATGGCTGATAAGAAAACTACTCTTTTAGATTCATTTAGATTAGCTGATGATGTTTTAAGACAAGGTGTTCAAGCTATTTCTGACTTAATTACTATTCCTGGGGTAGTAAATGCCGATTTTGCGGATATTGAAACGGTAATGAAAAACAAAGGTTTAGCTCATATGGGAGTTGGATATGGTAAAGGTGATAACAAAGCACAAGATGCAGTTAGACAAGCTATATCATCACCACTTCTAGAAACATCAATAGATGGTGCAACAGGCGTTATTATTAACTTTACAGGTGGAGTTGATTTAGGAGCTATCGAAGTATATGAAGCTGCAGAAATTGTTAGAGAAGCAGCAGATATGGATGCAAACATAATTTTTGGTGCTGTTATTGATGAAACTTTAAATGATGAAATTAGATTAACAGTAATTGCCACTGGTTTTGAAGATGATAGCGACAAGAGTGTTTTATCAACACCAGAACAAAAGATAGAACATAAGATTGAGCCAACTGTAAAGCTTAAAGAAGAAGTAAATACTGAAAAAATTGATCCATTACTTGATTTAGATAGAGAAAGCGTTAATATACCAAGCTTCTTAAGATCAAGAAAGTAGTATAATAAGAGAAACTGTCACAAAAGTGGCAGTTTTTTTATTGCTTTAAAATATTATGATTTTTTTATGGAGTATATGTAAAAAAAGGTTGAGTAAAATTTTGAATTATCGTATCATTTATGACAAAAAAATTTTTGGTATGAATGTATAATTTAATGCATAGGAGGAGGTTATATGGAAGTATATTTAGATGTTGTGTTTATAGAAAATGCTATTATTGACTTATTCCTAATACTAGTTACTTTACGATTGTTACGATTAAAATATAGAAAAGGTGGAATTTATATTGCGGCCATTATTGGAGGAATATATGGTTTGACACCTATTGTAGATTCAGTAGTTTTGAGTAATGCTTTTTTAAAGGTGATTTTTGCTATAGTTATGATAGTATTATCGCTTAAAGAAAAAGTTTTAAGAAATATATTTAAAGCTACAGTAATGTTTTTTATGCTATCATTTACAATGTGCGGAGTAATGTTTATAAGTTTATTATCATCCAGTACATATACAATATCTGGAGGGATGAATACATCAAATTATTCTATTAGATGGGTCATGATTTCTCTTTTATTTGTAGGGGTTATAGCTATAAGGATTTATGATACTATTAAAGAACGTGCAGTGATAGATAACTTTATTTATGATATTTATATTAAAAATGATGAAAAAATATTAATGCTTAAAGGATTTTTAGATACAGGAAATGAATTAAGAGAACCAATTACTAATTTACCATGCATTTTAATTGAAGATGAATACTTATTACAGCTTGAATTAAAGAAAGAAGATGAGTATTTTATAAGATATAAGACCATAGATAGTAGTGATATCTTACATGGATTTAGAAGTGACTTTATCAAGATTAAGGGAAAAGATGATTCTGCTTGGAGAGAAATAGATGCGATAGTTTGTGGTTGTAAAACTACATTAAGTAAAGAAAATGATTATCAAGTATTACTATCAAGAGGAATTATTTAGGAGGGTTTATGAGAAAACTGATTTTATTTATAAATAGGATATTTGCTAAGTTGAATATATTTTCAAAGAAGGTATATTATGTAGGAGGAAATGATTCCTTACCTCCACCATTAAAAAAGGACGAGGAAGAAGAATTAGTACAGGAACTTATAAATGGAAAAGAAGGTGTAAGAGATATACTTATAGAAAGAAATCTTAGACTTGTAGTATATATAGCTAGAAAGTTTGAAAATACAGGAGTTGGCGTGGAGGATTTAATTTCTGTAGGAACAATTGGACTAATAAAGGCTGTAAATACCTTTAATCCTGAAAAAAAGATAAAGCTTGCCACATATGCTTCAAGATGTATTGAAAATGAAATTTTGATGTATTTAAGAAGAAATAGTAAAATTAAAGCTGAGGTATCATTTTATGAACCTTTAAATATAGATTGGGATGGTAATGAACTATTATTATCAGATATATTAGGAACAGATAATGATACTGTATACAATTTAATTGAAGATGAAGTAGATAAGCAGTTATTATTTTTAGCTCTTAAAAATTTAAATGAGAGAGAAAAGGAAATTGTTCGCTTAAGATTTGGACTTAATGGCAAGCGAGAAAAGACACAAAAAGAAGTGGCGGATATGTTAGGTATTTCTCAATCATATATTTCTAGATTAGAAAAAAAGATAATAAGTAGACTTAAAAAAGAAATAAATAAGATGATTTAAAATAAATTTAGTATAAAAGAACTTTATGCAGGGAATAATTTTAAATGCAGTATGTTATTACTTCATAAGGAGTTGATGATTTTGATCATTAACAAAGTCGAAATTTGTGGAGTTAATACTTCAAAATTACCTGTAATAAAGGAAAAAAAAGAGTTAATTATTAAGATGAGAGAAGGCGACAAAAAGGCAAGAGAAACTTTTATCCAAGGAAACCTACGATTAGTATTAAGTGTTATTCAAAGATTTAATAACAGGGGAGAAAATGTAGATGACTTATTTCAAGTGGGATGTATAGGCTTAATGAAGGCTATAGATAATTTTGATTTAGAGCAAAATGTAAAATTTTCTACATATGCAGTTCCAATGATAATAGGTGAAATCAGAAGATATCTTAGAGATAATAATGCTATAAGAGTAAGCAGATCATTAAGAGATATTGCTTATAAAGCATTATTAGTAAGAGATCGTTTAGTGAAGGATAATAATCAAGAACCTACTATGTCGCAAATTGCTAAGGAGCTCAATATTCCTAGAGAGGAAGTTGTTTTTGCATTAGATGCAATTCAAGATCCAGTATCTTTGTTTGAACCTATTTATCATGATGGTGGAGATGCTATATATGTAATGGATCAAATTAGTGATTCTAAGAATAGTGATGATAGCTGGCTAGAGAATATATCCATAAGAGAGGCAATGAAAAAGTTAAATAATAGGGAAAAATTAATTTTAACCTTACGTTTTTTTAATGGCAAGACTCAGATGGAAGTAGCAGATGAAATAGGTATTTCACAAGCACAAGTTTCAAGATTGGAGAAAACAGCTCTAAAGCACATGCGTAAATATGTTTAGGACTCGTAAGAGTCCTTTTTTTAAAGTACAGGAAAGTATAAAATTTTCGATGGCTGAAAGTTATATGTTAT
>ERZ827363.394-NODE-394-length-47533-cov-10.812503_pt1 | contig 47533 bp, 46 predicted proteins | sample MGYA00519776_ERZ827363 | MGnify/ENA primary metagenome ERZ827363 (study PRJEB31778, sample SAMEA3449288) | human gut metagenome | biome: human gut; feature: human-associated habitat; material: faeces | place: United Kingdom | collected 2010/2012 ... | reverse complement strand
ATCATTGCCATAAAGGAGTATTTATTTTCATAAGCACAAAATATTTTACGTTCTCCTGTTAATTTTTCTTGATCTTCTGGATATCTCTCTCCCACAATATTAATTTTTGAAATCTCATTATTCAATTCATTTAGCTCTTCCTTTGTGAATATAACATTACAAGCTCCTATATTTTCTTTCAGACGTTCTAATTTCTTAGTTCCAGGAATAGGAACAATCCATGGCTTTTGATATAATATCCATGCTAATGCAATTTGTGCTGGAGTAACATTTTTCTTTGCTGCAAAGTCTTTTACCATATCTGCCAATACCATATTAGAATCTAAATTTTCTACATTAAAACGCGGTATAGTATTTCTAAAATCATTACTTTCAAACTTGGTATCTTTATTAATACTTCCTGTTAAAAACCCTTTGCCTAGTGGGCTAAATGGAACAAAGCCTATAGTAAGCTTTTCTAAAGTCGGTAATAATTCTTCTTCACAGTTTCTATACCACATAGAATATTCGCTTTGAACAGCAGAAAGTGGACAAACTTTATGGGCACGACGAACTGTCTCTACCCCAGGCTCAGAAATTCCCCAATATAAAACTTTGCCTTCTTTTATTAATTCTTTAACAGTATCTGCAACTTCTTCAATAGGAACATTTGGATCAACACGATGTTGATATAGTAAATCAATATAGTCTGTATTTAAGCGTTTAAGCATACCATCAACTGCTCTTTTTATTGTTTTCGGTCTACTATCTAAGCTAATGAATTTTCCACTTTTGCCCACATTATTTCCTGTAAAGTCAAATCCAAATTTAGTAGCAATAACAACATTTTCACGATGCCCTTTTATTGCTTCTCCTAAAAGTTTTTCATTTTCATATGGACCATATCCTTCTGCTGTATCAAAAAAATTCACCCCTAAATCAATAGCTTCATGAATAAGCTTAATCATATCCTTTTTCTGAGGAAATGGTAGATAACTTTGAGTCATTCCCATACATCCAAGTCCAATTGTAGATACTTCAAGTCCTTGATTTCCTAATTTTCTTTTTTCCATAAATAATAATCCCCCTAGTATTCTTTAGTACTTATTTGTCTTTTTATTGCATAGTTTAATTTTAAACCCTTAAGTTAACTCAAGGTCAATATATAATATAAATATTTTTCCATTAAAAAAGCATGAAATTACTTCATGCCATTAATCATTATTATTCTCATCTCTTTTTTTCCAATCATCAACCAATTCTTTTGTAACTACATCACAAACATTATAGTAATTATTTATTTTATAATTTGTAATATCAAGACATTCATTTAGCTCTTTTATTCTATCCTCAATATTTTTCTTTATATTTATAAGTATATCCCTTCTTTCACTTTTTGTTGATTCTCCAACTTGAGCAAGACGAACATACTCTCTAATAGATTCTATACTTGCTCCAGACTTTTTAAATTTTTTTATAAATTCAATCCATCTTATTGATATTTCATCATAGTCCCTAATTCCAGACTTGGTTCTTGGAACTGGTGGAATTAAACCAATTCTTTCATAGTAACGCAAGTTATCAATAGATACTCCTGTTAATTTTGATGCTTCTTTTATTGTCATTTTCCCCCTCCATACTAAAAAATACTATGTACAACTATTTATTAAATTTATCAAGTAATTTCTATATTCAACCTTCATTATATTATAACACTAACTTATATATATTTTCCGTATATAAACATATCATATATATTGCCATTTTTGAAAACTGCATTTTTCTTAATTCCTTCCAAAACAAAATCATTTTTTTCCAATACTCTTTGAGAGGCTATATTAGGTTTATAGACTATTCCTGTAATCCTTATAATATCTAACTTGTCAAATGCTATTTTAGTAATTTCACTTACAGCTTTTGTCATTATGCCCTTTGACCATTTATCACTTGACAAAAAATATCCTATCTCAGCATCTTTACAAAATACATCACTCTTTTTTTCAACAGATATACTTCCTACATATTTTCCATCAACAATGATAGCTCTAAAAATTCCATCTTTGCCCTCTTGTTTATTAACCATATTCAGCCACCAAATAGCATCATCTTCTGTATATGGATACGGTATTCTATTTGATAAATATTTTCTATCTATTTCATTACATAGTTTAGCTAATACGCTTTTGTCATTTACTGACCATTCTTTTAATTTAAAATCCAAAGTAATCCCCCCTTCAAAACTTAAATCAGTAATTTCTTCAGTTTTATCATCAAACATTATTTTAATATGATAAGAATATAATATTATAACTTAGTTTGAATTTCTACCATTTAATTTTAAGGAGATATGTATGATAAGTATAAGTCTTTGTATGATAGTTAAAGATGAAGAGTTGGTCTTAGGAAGATGTCTTAACTCTGTAAAAAATTTAGTTGATGAAATAATTATAGTAGACACTGGCTCTACTGATAAAACTAAAGAAATAGCTGCCTTGTACACAGACAAAATATATGATTTTAAGTGGATAAATGATTTTTCAGCTGCTAGAAATTATTCCTTCTCCAAAGCTACTAAAGATTATATTATGTGGCTTGATGCTGACGATGTATTATTAGAAGAAGATTATATAAAGTTACAAGATTTAAAGGAAAGCCTTGATGAAAGTGTTGATATGGTTGTTATGAAATATAATATGTCCTTTGATAAAAATAATAACCCTTGTTTTTCATATAATCGGGAAAGATTATTAAAAAGAAGCATGAATTATAAGTGGCTTAGCGAGGTTCATGAAGCCATATCTTATTATGGAAATATTTTATACTCTCCAATTGCCATAAGTCACAAAAAAATCAGAGAAACACCAGTAGATAGAAATTTAAAGATTTATGAGTATATCTTATCTCAAGGCAAAAAATTAGCTCCACGAGAGGAGTTTTATTATGCCCGTGAATTAATGTATAACAATAGATTAGATGATGCCATTGAAATGTTTAATAGCTTTATTAATTCTCCTGGTGGATTAATAGAAAATAAAATCAATGCTTGCAAAGATTTAGCTTCTTGCCTTTTTTCACAAAATAAAAACGTAGAAGGTCTTCAAGCTCTTTTTAGAAGTTTTCAATTTGATGAACCTAGAGCTGAGATATGTTGTGACATAGGTTATTATTTTTTAGACAGACAAGAATATAATAAATCTATATTTTGGTATGAATTAGCACTTACTCGCCATCTAGATTCTACCTCTTCAGCTTTTCAATTTGTGGATTGTTACAACTATATTCCTTATATACAATTATGTGTTTGCTATGACAAAATAGGAAATAAGCAAAAATCCTATGAATATAATGAATTAGCTGGTTCAGTTAAACCTTATGATGATTACTATATATATAATAAAAACTACTTTAAGAATTATTTTAATGATAATCAATAATAATCTCCCAAAAAATAAACCATTGCTTATCCAATGGTTTATTTTTTGAATTCCCATACAAATCTATTTAGGACAAATTGCAAAACATCTAGCTGTAAATCCTGTCCCATCTTTGATTTTTGGGAAAGTACAGAATATAACAGCTCCTGTTGCTGGACATAAATCAAGATTTTTTAATAACTCAATTTGATATTTGCCAGTTGATAATATGTAGTACTCTCCAATCATGCCTTCCCCTTGGGCAATTGGTGCAGGATCTGTATCTGCTTGCTCATGTCCTATGGCACCCACATTTCTTTCTTTTACTAAAAATTCTAAAGCTTCCATACTCCATCCTGGATAATGTTTAACACCTTCTTCATCTGCATTTTCCATAGCTTCTTGTGTTTTTCTCTTTGACCAATTGCTCATAAAAGCAACAAATGATCCTTCTGGAATTTTTCCATGAACACTTTCCCACTCAAGTATATCCTCTACCCTCATAGCAAAGTCATTGTTTTCTTCTACTTCTTTAGATTTATCAATTACACATAAAGGCATTGCCATATCTTCTGGTTTAAATGTATCCAGTGTTCTTTGTCCTTTTACAAAATGAATTGGTGCATCCACATGTGTTCCATATTGACCAACTATCTCATAAGTATGAGTTGTAAAACCATCTTTTTCTAGCTCGTATAGTGCTGTAGATTTTAGAGATGAAAACCCATGCCAATGTGGTGTATCTGCACTTACTTCATGACTTAAGTCAATCCATTTACAAGTTTTCTTTAATTTATCAAGTTCATTCCATAAATTCAAATTACTCATTTATTCTCCCCCTGTAACCCTTTTGATCATCTAGTATTTTTATATTAAGTAAATTGTAGTATATAAATAAGGATATGTAAAAGCTTTTATTTACAAATTTCTATAAAAAATGACTTTAAATTTCTTAATGTGATTTAGTCACATATATATATTAATTTAAATGATATTATTAAAATAAATTAATGCATTGGAGGAATAAAAATGTCAAAAGTAAAACGAAAAGCAGTTGTGGATAAAGAGTATTGTGTAGCTTGTGGTACATGTGTAAAAGCTTGTCCTTTGAAAATTATAAATATAGAACAAGGTGTATTTGCTAAAATAAATTATGAAAAATGTGTTGGGTGTGGAAAATGTTCTAAGTCATGTCCTGCATCTGTGATTGAAATAAAGAAAGTAGAGGAGGTATAATTAATGATGAAGAAAAATAAAAAAAGTATTACAGAATATATGTGGATTATAAGTGCTGCTTACTTATTTTTAGGTTTATTTAATATTTTATTTGCATGGCTTGGATTAATATGTTTTTTAGTCCCTTTAATAATATCTTTATCTGGCGGCGGTAAATCCTACTGCAATATATATTGTGGTAGAGGTCAGATGTTAGATCTTATTGGTAACAAATTGAAATTATCAAGAAATAAAAATATACCTAATTTCTTAAGAAGTAAATATTTTAGATATGGATTTTTAACATTCTTTATGACCATGTTTGTTGTGATGTTGTTTAATACTTATCTAGTATTTAATGGTACTAATGAATTAAAAGAAGTGGTTAAAATTCTTTGGACATTTAAACTACCTTGGAATTGGGTAGATACTAGTATGGTATCTCCTTGGATAGCACAATTTGCGTTCGGTTTTTATAGTATGATGCTTACATCTACAATACTTGGAATAATAACTATGTTACTTTATAAACCTAGATCTTGGTGTGTATATTGCCCAATGGGAACAATGACACAGTTAATATCAAAAGCAAAATATGATGCATCTAAATGCCAATCTTAATAAGATTTTATAATTTGAAATAAAAAATAATATAGAAGGTGTAATTGTATGGATTATATAGATATTAACTTATATTTTAAGGAAAATCTTCCTTTTTTCAAAGATTTATCAGAAAGTGAGTTAAAATACTTACTTTCTAAAAGTTCTATTCAAAAATGCGATAAAGATACTATAATTTATTCCAAGAACTCATCATGTACAGGTATAGTACTTGTCTTAGATGGTCAGATTAGAAGTTTTATGTCTTCAGATATTGGTAGAGAAATCACTCTTTTTAGATTATTTGAAAGAGATATTTGTATGTTGTCTTCATCTTGTGTATATCAAAATCTTAGTTGTGAAATAAATCTAAAAACTGAAAAAAATTCATCTGTTATTATAATAGAGGGTGAAGCTTTAAAAAAAGTTGCTAATAATAATATTCATGTGCAAAGTTTTCTCCTTGATTTAACACAAAATAAACTATCCGAAATTATGTGGGTTCTTGAGCAAGTTGTATTTTTTAAGCTAGAAACTAGAGTAGCAGATTTTCTGATTAGCCAATATCATTTAAATGATTCTATTAATATAAATACAACACATGATTATATTGCCAATAACTTAGGCTCTGCTAGGGAAGTTATTAGTCGTATTCTCAAGAGATTAGAAAATGACAAAATATTGAAACTTTCAAGAGGAACAATAAAAATAATTGATATAGATAAGTTATATTCTTTAGGTAGCTATTAAATTATTTGCATTAACAGCTGAATATTTAACTTCTGGAGAATATTATGTATTTTTAATTCATATGGTACTTTCGATTTTCTTCCCATAAAAATATGCTCCCTTCATAGTAACAGTTTTTTTATTTTAACTGTCTACTATAAAGAGAGCATATCAAAAGAGACAACTTTTTTAATTACTTTCTACACGATTAGCTATATTACATGAATGGTCTGAAACTCTCTCTAAATTTGTTAATAAATCTAAAAATACTACTCCAGAGTCTATTGTACATTTTCCATTATTTAATCTTTCTATATGAAGCTTTCTATAAAGCTTATCTAAAGCATCCACTTCATCTTCTAATTTATAAATAATATTTATCATATTTTTATCATTTTCTTCTAAGCATTTTAAAGCTTTCTTAAAGTTTTCTTGAGATTTAGAATATATATTTTTCATTTCTTCTATGGCATTTTCAGAAAATGATAAATCTTTTTCTATAACAATACTTGATAATTCAGAAATATTTTCTGCATGATCAGATACTCTTTCTATATCATTAACTGTATTAAATAATAAATCTACTTGATTTCTCTCTTCATCACTTAGTGATGATTTTGAAAGTTTTAATAAATAGTTTAAAATTTCTTTTTGTAAAATATTAACTGTTTCTTCATATTTTTCAGTTTTTTCTATAGAGTCTGTTGATTTATTTAATAATGAATCCATAGAATATTCTAAAGCTTTATTAGCCTTTTTACCCATTCTACTAACTTCCTTAAGTGTATTAGCAAGTGCTATAGGTGGTGTTTGTAGTATTCTTTCATCTAAGTATTTAGTTTGTCCTATTGCTTCACTTTCGTCTTCAGTTGTTGGCATAATTTTCAATACTATTTTAACTATATATTTAGCAAATGGTAATAAAATTAATACATTCACTATATTAAATATAGTATGTGCATTTGCTATTTGTCTAGCTGCGTCAGTTGGATCTAACCATTTAACAAAAGTAACTATTGGATAGTTTAAAACTAACATAAATATTATAGTACCTATAACATTAAAAGTTAAATGCATCACAGCTGCACGTTTAGCATTTTTTGTAGCTCCTATACTTGATAGAAGTGATGTTACACAAGTTCCTATATTATCACCATATAATATTGGTAGAGCTGCATTAAGTGGAACTAATCCTTGAGATGCTAAAGCTATAAGCATACCCATAGATGCAGCTGAACTTTGTATAATACCTGTTATTACAAATCCAGCTAATACACCAAGTACTTGATGATTACCAAAATAAATTAAAGAATCTCTAAATCCTTTATATTGAGCTAAGGGGCTAACTGCATCTTTCATAAATTCCATACCTGTAAATAGTATCCCAAATCCTAGTAACATTGATGCAATTTCTTTAGTCTTTTCTTTTTTACTAAATAAAAATAATATTATACCTATCCCAAGAGCTACTGGTGCTATAAATTCTAATTTAAAAGAAATTAGTTGAGCTGTAACAGTTGTTCCTATATTCGCTCCCATTATAACACCTAAGGCTTGAGTTAAGTTCATAATCCCTGCATTTACAAAACCAACTACCATTACAGTTGATGCTGATGAACTTTGAATAATAGCTGTTACTACTATACCAACTAAAACACCCATCACTGTGTTACTAGTTAATTTTCCTACTATATTTTTTAATTTATCTCCTGCTGCTTTTTGTAGGCCTTCTGCCATTAGATTCATTCCGTATAAGAATAATCCAAGGCCTCCTAATAGATTTATTACTATTCCCAAAACATTGTCCTCCTTAAGTTTTTAAGTAATTAGCTCTTGCCTTTATACTAATACATTTATATACTCTGTTGGTTAAAGCTAAGTTAAAATAAAGTTAAATACTTGTCCAAAAGTTTTTACTTTTTTAGTTTTTACATTTATATATAAATTATTATATTTCTTTTAGATTTTTAAATAATGGGTATATAAAATATAAAAGGTGGTGTTTTTATGGATGAATTAATGAAAATTATAAATAAAAAATTTCTAAAAGATCATGAATTATTATATTTAGAAGATCATGAATTATTATATTTAGAAGATCATGAATTAGTAAAATCATGTGAATATGTAAGACCTCATAATGCTCATTATAAAGAGTATTTAGTAATTATCAATAATAATGGACATGACGAAAAGTACACCGTCTGTTGTAAATTTATATAAATTTTATAAAATTCTCTCCTTTAGTCATAGTTAAATTATCAAATGAATAATTATATATAAATCCATTAGATAAAACTATAGGAGGTATGTGAATGAAGGAAGTATGTGCAGATTTAACTGTTTACTTTCAAGATCCTTATTGGATAGGTGAATACAAAAGAATTAGTGGTGAAAAAATAGAAACAAATAAAGTTTTTTTTGACTATGAGCCTCTAATTCAGCAAGTTTATAATTATTATTTAAAAAATTGGAGTAATCTAAAGTTTACCATAACATATCAATAATAAAAATTACCTAATAAAAATAGCTAGATATATATAAAAAATATACTAGCTATTTTTATATTTTGAGTTTTTCATGGCAAGATAAATATCCTCCAATTTTATATTAAACTAATGTGTGACTTCTTTGTTTTTCTGTGATAATCTCTTTGATAGCTTCTCTAAACATTATTGGTTTATGTAAAAAATTTTTCAAATCTATTTCTTCATCTGCAAAAAAACATAATCTTATAAATCCATCATGAGTTATCATTATTTTATTGCAATTGTCACAAAAGTTAGGTCTACTTGGACAGATAATTCCAGCTCTACCTTTTAAATTTTTTATATTATAGTACTTAGTATTTGATTCTATTTCATAGTCATCTTTATTTACAATATCTAGATTTTCAACTAATTCCTCTACATTTGCATAATGATCTTTATAAAAATCTTTATTTTTTCCATAAGGTGAAAGTTCTACAAATCTTAAGTCCACATTATTATATTTTGATAAAGTAATAAAATCATATATCTCATCTGTATTAAATTCATCAATTAAAACACAATTAATTTTAACTGGTAGCTTTAACCTTAAACAAGTATTTAGTGTGTTTAGTACTTCACTTAAATTGGCACCTCTAGTTACACCCTTATATCTATATTCTTTTAATGAATCTATACTAATATTCACCCTATCAAGCCCACTTTCTTTTAAATCAATGGCATTTTCACAAAAATTTTGACCATTAGTTGTAATAGATACATCTTTCATATTACATTCATATTTAGCAAAATGGATTAATTCTTTTAAATAAGGATATAAAAGTGGCTCACCACCCACAAATTTAATTTTATTAATTCCTAGCTGTGCAAAATTTTTTATTAAAAACTTAAAATCTTCTACACTAATTGTGTCTTCAATAACATTTTCCTCATTATTATCATCTTCATCCTTGCAATAAACACACCTTAGATTACATTTCTCTGTAAGAGAAATTTTAAGATAGTTTATTTTTCTTGAATAGCTGTCTCTCATTTAGTTACCCTCTTTGCTTATAAATTTCCTAATTTTCTCTATTATAATTATATAATATTACTTACCAGGAATTAATTCAAATATTTTAATAAAAATAGCATAAAAATCTAGAATTTTTATACTATTTTTATTAATACTTGTCGTATTTATCAATAAATTATTTTTCTATTAACACAGCTGTCCCATAAGCAATTACTTAACTAGCGCCTTGCATTATTGAAGAAGTTCCTATTTTCATACCAACAATTGCATTAGCTCCCATATCTTCTGCCTTTTCTACCATTCTTCCTATAGCTATTTTTCTAGCTTCTTCCATCATTTCTTGATATGCTTTTATTTCTTTACCTGGTACACAATCTATTGTAGTTATTATCATTAATAATCACCCTTATTTTTTCGTATTTACTCCTTTTTCTATTATTATAACAAAATATTATTTGAAAAGTTTTATTTTATCCTATTCCTCCAAGCAATATCCCTGCCACAAATACAATTAATGTTAAAAATACATAAACATATTTAGACATAGGTTTAAACCAATTTCCAAGTGATTTTTTACTACTGCATTCTATTTCTTCTTTTGCTTTATCAATTCCAACTATCCAAAAGAACATTACACCTGCTATAAATGCTCCTACAGGTATTATATAAATTGATACATAGTCCATCCAAATTCCTAATATATCACCATTTTCTACAAATAATCCTACTATAAAAGCCAATATAGAAACTATAATAACAGACAAAGTACGATTCATTTTAAAATTACTTTGTAAAGCTTCTATAGGTACTTCTAATAAATTCATTAAAGATGTTATTGAAGCAAATAGTACAGAAATGAAAAATACTATGGCAAATAATTGTCCTAAAGGCATCAATTTGAAAACTGAAGGTAGTGTTATAAAAAGTAAAGGTGGACCTGCTGCTGGATCTAAATTAAAAGCAAAGACAGCTGGTATAATTACTAGTGCAGCTGTAATAGCTGCTAATGTATCAAATATAACAGTATTTCTAGCACAACTTGATACATCTATATCTCTTTTTAAATAGCTCCCATAAACTATCATTCCTGATCCAGCTAATGATAATGAAAAGAATGCTTGGCCTAGTGCATATATCCAAGTTTTTGGTTGTGATAAAAACTCCCATTTAGGAACAAACATATACTTTAAACCTTCTATTGTTCCATCTAACATTAATACTCTTATTAATAAAAGTACAAATAATATATAAAATGCTGGCATCATAAATTTATTTACTTTTTCTATTCCTTTAGATACACCTAGTATTAATATTACGGCTGTTATAAATAAAGCTATAAAATGCCATATAATACTTCCAAAAGGTCCTGCTATTTCTCCAAAATAAGCACCTGAATCTGCTGTATTTAAAGCTACTCCTGATATACTACCTACTAAAAATCTTATGAACCATCCCACAACAACTGCATATCCAACTGCTATGCCAAAAGCTCCTAAAACTGGTATAATTCCTAAATATGCTCCACCCTTTTTATTTTTAGAATCCATAGCCATTTTAAATGATCCTATAGGACCTGTTTTAGTCATTCTTCCAAAGGCAAATTCACCCATTAAACCTGTACATCCTAATAAAGTTACAAAAATTAAATATGGAATTAAAAATGCTGCACCACCAAATTGACCTACTCTATAAGGAAATAGCCAAATATTGCCCATTCCTACAGCAGATCCTATACATGCCAAAATGAATCCTGCTTTAGATGTGAATAAATCTCGGTTTTCTTTAGACGTTTTTGATTTGTTATCTGACATTATAATCCCCCCTATTAAATTTTATTTATTTTTCTATTTAGTTAAATTTTAGCATAAAACATATATGTAGAATCTTCTTGTGTCAAAATTAGATTTAGTTGATAATTACAATTTAAAGTACTATTCTTATTGTTAGGAGGTGGTTAAATTGAAAAAAGGATATATTTATATTGCTATAACTACATTGTTGTTTAGTTCTATGGAAATTGCATTGAAAGTAGTTTCATCTAATTTTAATCCTATTCAATTGACTTTAGAAAGATTTTTTATAGGTAGTTTAGTTTTACTTCCTTTTGCTATAAAATCATTAAAAAATAAAGAAATCTCTATCACTAAAGAAGACTTCAAACAATTTCTTTTTCTTGGTTTTATGTGCGTAGTAGTCAGTATGATATTTTATCAGTTAGCTGTTATTAATACAAAAGCATCTGTTGTAGGTGTAATTTTTAGCTGTAATCCCGTATTTATAATGATATTTGCTTATATTTTCTTAAAAGAGGAAATTCACAAACATAATATTATATCTTTAGTTTTAGAAACATTTGGAATTATAATTATAATTAATCCTTTATCTAGTAAAATTTCTTTTATTGGTATTTTATTGACTTTAATGGCTGCTCTTACCTTTGCTCTTTATGGTGTTTTAGGGAAAAAATCTACAAATAAATTCGGTGGCGAGGTAGTAACTTGCTTTAGTTTTATTTTAGGAAGTATAGAAATGCTTATCTTAATTTTAATATCTCATATTTCGTCTGTATCAAAATTTTTACTTTCAATAAATATGGATACTTTTAATTGTATACCTTTATTTAGTGGCTATAATTTTGAAAATATAGTTCCTATTCTATATGTTTTTATATTCGTAACTGGTCTTGGATATGCTTGTTATTTTAAAGCTATGGAAGAAACTTCTGCAAATACAGCTTCTTTAGTATTTTTCTTTAAACCGGTATTATCACCTATTTTAGCTTTTATTTTCATAAATGAATTTATACCAGTAAATATGATTATGGGTATATTATTCATTTTAATTGGCTCTATTTATACAATTTTATGTAATATAAAATTAGAAAATTCAAATTTATCTTGTATTAGTAATGACAATTGATATTATCTTAATTTAAAAAGGTGTCACTCTATAATTTTAGTATGACACCTTTTATTTATACTATATGTATATATCAGAAAACTCAATATTCATTGTATCTAGTTTATTTTTAAATTCAGTTAATTTTGTTATTTCATTATTTTCTATTTTATCAGGTAAAACAATTATAAATTCACTTCCCTTTCCAAGTTCACTATTTAAAATAATTTCTCCACCATTTAATTCTACTAATGATTTAACTAAAAATAAACCTATGCCACTGCCTTCCCATTCAGTATGCATTTTATTTTTTACTTGCCCAAATCTTTCAAAAACTCTATTTTGTTTGTCTTTTGGAATACCTATACCATTATCTTTTACTGAAATCCTAACATCTTTTGTACAATTTATAGTAACTTCTATTTTCCCATTATCACTACCATATTTTATGGCATTGGACAATAAATTTAATATAATTCTTTCCATATTATCTAAATCAAAGGATATAATTTTTTCCTCTTCGTCTGTATCAAATACTATATTCATATTATTAACTTTTACAAAATCACTAGCTGCCATGCATATATTTTCTACAAAACTTACAATATCATAATTTTGTGGTCTATATGTAAAATTACCATTATTAATTTGGGTTGTATCAAGAAGATTATTAACAAGTTTTAATAATCTATAACTATTTTGCTTTATAATTGATAAATATTTATTGTAATCATCATTGTTTTCTTCTAATTTATTAATTTTACTTGAAAGTAATTGAAGACTACTTAATATTAAAGTTATTGGTGTTCTTATCTCATGAGATAAATTGGCAAAAAAATCTATCCTTAAAGATTCCAAACGTTCTTCTAATTCCTTAGTTTTTGTTATATCACTTATAATTCCTACTTTTCTTATTATATTGCCATCTTCATCAAACACAGGAATAAATTTGCTCTGTATCCATTTATCAAATTTTTTATTTCTTATTCTAGCAATATTTTTAGAAAGTTTATTGTATTTATAATCTACAGTTCCATCAATTATTTTGATATTTTCCCATTCGTCATGCCATTTATTTATATCTTCATATAAAATATCAGGTTTAAATCCAAATATTTTTTCAAAATAGTCATTTACATATAATATTTTTTCTTCGTCTCTAATTATAATTATATCTTCTATATTATTAGAGATTTCTTGAAAAAATTTTTCATTTTTTTCTATATTTGTTCTAAGCTCTATTTTATCATCTATTTCTAGACTTATACCGATAGTTCCTATAATAGTATCAAATTTATCTTTTAGCGGCCATTTTATTGTATGAAAATATCCATATTTTTTTTCATTTAAATAAATCTTTTCTTCAAAATAATATTGTTTATTATTTTGTATAACTAATTTATCTTGCTTTTGAAAAGTTTCAGCATCTTTTTTAATCCAAATATCATAATCAGTTTTACCTATAATTTTTGCATATTCCATATTGCAGGTTTCTAAATATTTATTTGAAACATCAATGTATTTTCCATCTTTATCTTTAATCCAAGCTAAATAAGGAGAATTTCTCGTTATTGAAGAAATTTTCGTAGAATGTATATCAAATTCATTTATTCTAATATAAAATTCATTATTCCCGCCATAATATATTTTTATATTTATGTATAATTTATATTTTTCAAAATATGTTTTTAATGAATGTTTCTTATTTTTTTGTGATTCACTTAATATATAATTATAATCAATATTTTTATTAAATATTAAATCTTCTATGCTAAGATCATAATTTTCTTTAAATTTTTTATAGGCTTTGTTTTCATCTAAAATTTTATCTAATATAAAATTTTCTTCAATTTTGTTTATTTTAATTTTTGCATATGCTATTGGACTATCTTCTATCATTTCTCTGCATATTTCGCTTACCATTTATATATTACACCCCTTGTGATTTTATCACTTTAATGACATTGATTATAGTAAATCAAATTTAAACATTATGTCAATAGAAATTCCATATTTAGTTTATAATATTTTTTTCTTAAAATATAATTATCTCTCAATAAAAAATTGCTTTTGCTTAAAATCTTACATAGATTACTTACTTTATTACACTAACGTAAAAACCTTCGGCCCAGAAATGTCTATTTCCGAATTTGTATTTTAAATTCGCGTGTCTATCGAATATCATTAGTGCACTTTTGCCTTTCAAATATCCCATGAAACTGGATACACTTATTTTTGGTGGTATACTCACCAACATATGTACATGGTCGGGCATCAAGTGCCCTTCTATTATTTTAACACCTTTATATTTACATAATTGTGTAATTATTTGCCCTATGCTTTCTCGATATTGATTATATATGATTTTTCGTCTATACTTAGGTGTGAAGACAATATGATATTTGCATAGCCATCTCGTATGAGGTAAGTTATTCGTTTTAGTTGCCATAAAATCACATTTCTTTATTATATTTGTAGCCTGAACAACTACATTATACACTAGAAAGGTGATTTTTTAGTATCACTATCGTTTCCGCACCCGCATAACTGGTGGTTTATTATTGAGTATGTAAACATACTCAACATACTAAAGTCCATAATTAAAATAGCTAGTATTTAAATTTAAAATTTAAACACTAGCTAAAGTTTTCTACTCTGAGTATTTATTGTTAATTAACATATTAACCATTATATTTTGTCTATTTCTTAAATTTGTCTCATCCCATTTTGATGATTTATCTAAAAATATTTTACTGCTATTAAATACATCCATTCTATTTTTTAGATATTCTTCTTTTTTCTTTTTAAAATCTAAGTTGGCAAGCTTCACATTTTTCTTATTACTAATTAAAACTAAATTAGATAGTTTATTAGTCCAAAGTTTTCTTTGTTCTTCTGTAAAATCACGTCTCCAGTGACTTTTTTTCAATGGATTTTGTGGAAGAACGTGTTCTATGGATATTTCTTTGTAATTTGATAAATAAACAGAATTATCATTCATTAAATACTCCATTTTAAGAAGAAGATATTTCGTATATTTTTTACCGTAGATATCTCCATTTATATTTTTTCTAAATATATTTTTATCTATATCAAATAATTCCCTATTTTCAAATAAAATATCTATATTTTCTTTGCTTACAATTTCTATTGTTTTGATGATATTATTTAAATTTTCACGTCTTTTTGATGGAGATACATTTGACATTAAATCACCAATGAATTTATATTCTAGTTTTTTTATAAATTCATCAAGATTGTAATACTCAAACTTTAAGAAATAACTAAGTACTGTAGGTATCCATTCATCTGAATGTAGACCTAACTTCATTATAGTTACTAAGTTTTTATATTCATTGCTTAAATTTTCATCATTTAAATCAATTATCTTATCGTAAATTCCATCTAACTCAATTAAGAAATCAATTGTATTTTTACCTTTTTTCAAAATATTTTTTTGATAAATATTTTTTTCATATTCATCTAATAAATTTGATGATGGTTTATTTTTTAGAAGTATAGTTCTTACAAAAGATAAAAATCTATCAAATCCTTTGTGATACTTTTCTTCTAAGTATTCCCAATGCTTTGAATATTCATCTAAATCTTCTTCGCTTATTTCACCAATATTTATTGATTTTAGTATATCTGCATTTGATAGAGGTATACCTCTGTCATTTAATATGGTAAATAACCTAAACGCATCTTCTGTATTATCTGTAGATACATATATAAATAATACATTATTTAATAAAAATACTGCAAATGATTCTAAATTTTCTTTATTCTCAAATATAGTATGCATAGTACTTATAGCCTTTGCCATATTTGACACAGATATATTTGTATCTTCATGATAATTTACTAAATCTCTTTTTCTTGTTGAGCCATTGGCAATTATGTAATCTTTTACAAAATCCTTTACTTTATCTCTTGTATTGTATTTTATTCTATTTCTCGACGGTACCTTTAGTAATTCATTTTCTTCTTGATATATCATCTGAGAAAGAGTATATTTATATTGCGGTTTTTTAATCAAATCTCTAATAACGGCCATCATCATACATAAAGTTGTAAGCCTTTGTTGCCCATCTAAGATTTCATATTCTCTAAATTCCTTCTCTGTTGTTCTTTTTAATACTAAAGCACCTAAAAAATATTCGCTATTTTGTTTATTTTCAAAAGCATAATAAAGGTCATCTATTAATTCTTGTATATTTTCTTCTTGCCATACATAAGGTCTTTGATATTGTGGCACTATAAACCAAAATTCTTCTGAAAATATTTTTTTCAATATACCTTTATTGGCTTCTATCAATCCTTTTGTCATTTTTATTTTATTACTCCTTTGGTGCTATTTGCTCATATATTCATATTATCATAATAAGTTTTAAAATAATATATTTTATTTTTACAAATCAAATCTATATCATTTCAAATTATAATTTTGCATTTTTAAATATATTTTTAAATTAATGAAGAAAAATCCGAAGACCTTTACATATCATTGATAAAAGATTTGGCCCTAAAAGATAAAATGGATTTTGATACAGCTAAATTACTAATTACAGAATATAAAAATAGTGAAATAAATATTTACATAATCACTCTCTATTTTTAAGTATTTCTGCTGGAGTAATTTTTTTAATTTTTCTTATTAATAATTTATTTATACAAAGATAAGAAATTATTATTGATATATACATTAACGTATACATAGTAAAACTTAAACTTACAGGATATCCACAGGCCACATTGGATACTAAATATGGATAAATTTTATTCATGGATATTTTTGATAAAGGTATACAAATAAGGGCTCCCACTGCCACAGTAAAGAAATTTCCATTGATATATAATTTTTTTACTTCCTTATCCCTAAAACCAAATATTTTCATCAAAGATATATTTAGCTCTGATTTATCTATCATCATTTTCATCATAAGATACATAACTATAATAAAAATTACAAGAGAAACTACTATAAATATACCAACAACAGGTCTCATATGACTTATAAATATATTAGCATTATTATATATATCTTCTTTACTTATAGTTGAATATAATCTTCCTGGTGCTATATCTAAAGATTCACTTGAAAATACCGTATTATAATAATCATCTTTTTTATTAAATAGTTCCCTCATACTATCAATATCCATAAATATATTCAATCCAACAGAATAATCTACTATCTCTTTTATTTTAAATGCATAATTTATATCATTTAGCTCATCTTTTAAAACTAACATTTCACCCTTTTTTAAATTGTATTTTGAAGCTACTGACGAAGATATTATTACCTCGCTTTTACTCTTTGGAACATTATAGTCAAAATATTTATTGTCATTGTCTATTCCCATTAAAGTTACATCTAAATTATATCCGTAAATTTCCTTTTTTAAAGTTTCTATATATACTGCTTCTCCGTTTTTTGGTGGTGTTTCTATTGGATATTTATAGTTATACATATATTCATATTTTGTATCTTCTTTACTTTTTATACTCATATCATTGCAAAGTTCATATGATTCTAAAGCCAACATAGTAATAAGCAAAGATATAAACATGCCAAATATTAAAGTAAAACTGCTTCTTTTTTCTCTTAAAAATTGTCTTATTTGGAATTTTTTTATAAACGGTAAGTCATTTAAATTAATTTTAGATATTTTGTTGTTTTTCTTTTCATTTCTAATTAATTTCAACACTGGTTTGGAAAGTTTTTTATTTATAGTTATATAATTAACTAAAATAGCAACTAACGGTGGCATAATAACTCCATAAAGGATTATATATAAAGGATATAAAGTTTGAAGCTGTGGTAGGGAAAAATAACTGAGAGTGCTGGCCAATTCTAAACCAGTTCCATAAGGGGTAAATCCTAAAATAGTTCCCACAATACCACCTAAAGTAGTAATTACAACTGGTAAAGTTAGATAATGTACTACTAAAGTATTTTTTCTAACTCCTAAAGCATATAAAGATCCTATTATAACATTTTCTTCTTCTATTTCATGAATTACAAATACAGAAATTACATATGTAAATAAAATCATGATTATAATACCTGAAACTATTCCCGCATATTTATTAATTGCCACATCATCTATAGATGCTTTTATTCTTGGATTGTCTTTTTGTATCATAAAATAAGTTAAATTATCAATTTCAACTTTATCAAAATACTTATTTAAAATTTCCTTAGCATCATAATTTAACTGGCTCATAACATCATATAATTCTTTTGAACCTTTATAAGCTGAGTAATTTCCTTTTAAATACTCCATCATCATCTCTTTTAATGGATTATACATATCAGGTAATTGATTTAATGCCAATATGATTATTCCATTATTATCACTTAAAGTTTTTAAACCTTCTTCTAATAAATAACTTCCCTCTTCTAATTTATCCAAACTTTCTTCTATATTTGTCTTATTTTTTATGGCATTATCAATCATATCTTTTAAGTAAATATCTTTTATTTTTGATGTATTTACTTTTTTATTTTGTAAATATTTTTTCAATTCATCATTGGTCATACTGTCATTTAATAGATAGGTATAAACATATTCCTCTGCTTTTGAAAATTTCTTTTCTTTTTTTAATATACTGTATTCTTTGTCGCTTACAAAACCTAAACCAAATATATTGCTATCTACAGAAGTATCTGATATTTCTTTAAATGGTGCATCATAATCAGCAACACTTCCTATTCCCACTATTTTATAATTTTTATCTGCAATTTCTATTTTATCACCTATTTTCAAATTATGTTCAGTGGCATATCTTTTTTCCATTACAATTTCATTTTCTGATGATGCAAGTTTTCCTTCATCCAAATCGATTAAATTTATTTTTTTTCTATTTTTATAAATTCTAATAGTAGATTTATCTTTTAATTTATAATCCATATAAAAGGCTTCTTCCACTTCTATGTCTTTATCTTTTAATTCAGATAATTCACCTTTACTTAACCTTTCAAAAACTTCAAATTCTCCATCTTCCAATTTATTTGCTTTTGCCTTTTCATTGACTCCATTTATTATGGTATCAGCTGAGGCTATAAGAGAAACTACTAAATACATTCCCATTACTATTAATAAAAATAAAGCAAAATATCTTACAAAATTATTTTTTAAATTTCTAAAAACTCTTCTTGCAAGAATCTTATTCATTTTATAACTCCTCCAAACTTTTAGCTTCTACTCTATTTTCATTTGTATAATCTTTTGTAATTTTGCCATCTTTTATTTGAATAATTTTATGAGCCATATTTTTTATAATATCGTTATGGGTAACTATTAATATAGTAGTATCAAACTTTTTATTTATTTTTTCTATTAAAATTAATATTTCTTTTGAAGTTTTTGAATCTAGAGCTCCTGTAGGTTCATCACAAAGTAGGAGTTTTGGATTTTTGATTAAAGCTCTAGCTATGGCACATCTTTGCTGTTGGCCTCCAGATAATTGGGCTGGAAATTTATTTTCATGTTCTTTTAGACCTATAGTATTTAAAAGTTCATTTATATCTAAAGGATTTTGGGATAAATACTGGCATACTTCTATATTTTCTCTTACTGTAAGATTTGGTACTAGATTATAAAATTGAAATACAAATCCTAAATTTTCCCTTCTATACTCTGATAGTTCATTTTGTTTTAAACCAAATAACTCCTTATTATCAACTTTTATGGAGCCAAAATCAATTTCATCAAGACCCCCAATTAAATTTAAAAAAGTTGATTTTCCTGAGCCACTGGGCCCTAAAATTGCACATATTTGACCTTTTTCTATACTTGTGCTAATTCCTTTAATAACTTCCATATAACTGCCATTTTCCCCATAGCTTTTTTTAATATTTTTTACTTCTAAGTACATATATTTCACCCCCATTTATGTGATTTAAATGTATTTCTTTTAAGTAAATGATAATCTCTCTCATTTATCTTGTCAACTAGCTCATTTTGAATACTTTTTATATAAAAATATATTTGATAACTTAAAAAAAATAATAAATCATATATAATATAAACATATACTTTGTATAATACTGGTAAATTTAAAGGAGGTGGACTAAATAAACAATATAACAAAATTATTATTGCTAGTATCTGCACTTTTAACATGTAAAGATCACAACAAAGAATACAATCGATTACCAAACTTTAAGGGTATCTTAGAAGTAAAACATCATATTCCAGGCAGAATTAGAATGTCTTGTCCTAATTTAAAAAATAATAAAGATAAATCTATTGATTTAGTTAATGTATGTGATAAAATTCCTGGTATTATAAGCATCCGTATAAATGAAAATTTAGGAACTATATTAATTGAATATGATACTGATGTTTTACAACCACTTCTTATAATTGGAATTATTTTAAAAGTTATGGAATTGGAAGATACAATAAATAAAAGTCCCACATCACTAATTGATAAAGAAAGTGCAAATTTGGCTGATTCTTTAAATCGAGCTATTTTTGAAAAAACAAATGGTATAGTGGATTTAAAAAGCTTTGTCATGCTATTGCTTGGTGCATATGCAGCATATGATATAAATTCAAGACCCACTGTTAGACCTTCAGGATATACATGTTTATGGTGGATATATTCTACTTTAGCAAAAAAAATATAGGGAGATTTTATAAATGTTAGATATTAAAACTTATATAATAAAAAACTTTGCAAAATTTAAAGTAGTACATTCTATACCAGGTAGAATAAGGCTAAAAATCAATAATGCATCAAAAATTCCAAAAGAAGCTACAATGTATGATAAATACGTTATAGAAGGAATAAAAATCCTTGATGGAATTGATAATATAGAATTTAATTATATTACAGGAAGTGTAATAATTACATATAATCCAGACAAATTAAATGAAAAAATAGTTATCAACTGGATTAATCATGTTTTAAATATAGTACTTGAAAATATTAATTTTATTCAAGAATTTGGTGAAGATAACATTGATTATGTAGTAAATACATTACAAAATAAATTAAAAGAAACTTTATGTAAATGTAGCATTTAAGGGGGATAAAATGTTTAAAAAGGGGAAAACAGATTTATTAGAAATTAAATCAATTCATGAATTACCCGGCCGAATCAGATTTCATTGTGAAGCACTATACTATATAAGAGAATTTAATGAAGAAATTTTAAATAGCTTATTATCAACAAATATGATAAAAAAAGCTAGCATTAATAATATTACTAAAAATATGCTAATTTATTATGATAATACAAAATTAGATAAAAAAGATTTAATAAAAATTATATCTGAAATATTATCTAACTATACTATGTTTGCATATAAGCAAAAAAGAAAAGAAGATTCAAAGGATATAGTTACAAGAGAAAGAGAAGAAGATGTAAAAGATATAGGCAAAAGATTAATAATTAATACATCATTAATAGGATATTCTTGTTTAAAAAATAATCATATTATAAATACTAATCTTCCTATTTACAATAGATTTTTAAATATACCAGCTTTAGGTGCCCTATATCTTACAAAATCACTATTTAAAGATGGAATAGGTGGTCTTATAAAAAATAAAAGACCTAATGCAGATACACTTACAATATCTTCAATAATAGCAAGTATACTTGTAGGTAATAGTTCCTCTGCCCTAACTATTATTCTTTTATCAGATATAGCTGAATTTATGACAAGCTATACTATGAAGAAAACTAGAGATTCCATAGCACATATGATGAATTTAAATGATGATTTCGTTTGGAAAAAATACGAAGATGGCTCTGTAAAAAAGGTACTTGTTGAAAATATAAAAGAAGGCGACAAAGTAGTTGTTCATACAGGAGAAAAAATTTGTGTTGATGGAGTTGTTTTATCTGGAGAAGCTGTAGTTGATCAATCTGCTGTTACAGGTGAATATATGCCTGATATAAAAAAAATAGGTAGTGAAATTTTCTCTGGTAGCTTAGTCAAAAATGGAAATATAATTGTTGATACAAAAAGAGCAGGTGACAACACTGTTGTATCTAGAATTATAAATATGGTTGAAAATGCTCCATATAACAAAGCTCAAATTCAAGATTATGCAGATAAGTTTTCAAATTACTTAGTTCCATTTAATTTTTTACTTGCTGGAGCAACTTATCTTGCCACAAAGAGTTTTACAAGAGCCCTTAATATGATGGTAATAGATTATTCTTGTGGTATAAAACTTTCTACTGCTGCTGCATTTTCTGCTACTATAAATAATGCTGTTAAACAAGGTATATTGATAAAAGGTGGTAATTATATAGAAGCTATGGCTGAAGCTGATACTTTAATATTAGATAAAACTGGTACTTTAACAGAAGGAAGACCTGAAGTTTTAGATATAATTACAGTTTCTGATGTTGATTACAAAGAAGTATTAGCACTTTCTGCTGCTGCAGAAGAAACTTCTAATCACCCTATGGCAAAGGCAATTTTATCAAAATGTGCTACAGAAGGAATTGATATTGCCCATCACGGTGAAACATTAACTCATGTTTCTAAGGGTATGGAAACTACTGTAAATGAAGATATAATCAGAGTTGGAAATAAATCATATTTACAAGAAAATAATGTAGATACAGATATATTAGAAAATAAATCTGAAGAATTAATAAAACAAGGCCAGAGTGTAATTTATGTTTCAAAAAATGATAAGTTAATGGGAATAATAGGTATACAAGATAAAATGAGAGATAATATGAAAAAATCTCTTAATAATTTAAGATACCAAGGTATAGATGAAGTTTTACTATTAACTGGAGATTTAAAAGAACAAGCAAGCATAGTTGCTAAAAAAATGGGTGTAGATGATTATGAAGGAGAATTACTTCCTGAAGATAAAGCAAAAAGTGTACTTAAACTGCAATCAAAAAATTCTAAAGTTATAATGGTAGGAGATGGCATAAACGATGCTCCAGCACTAGCTTATGCAGATGTTGGCATATCCCTTGGATGTGGATGTACAGATGCTGCCATAGAAACTTCTGATATTACTATTCAAAGCGATGACCCTATGGCACTTCCTGCCATAATGAGTTTATCAAAAAATACTATGAAAGTTGTCAGACAAAACTTTGGTATAGTAATAGGTATAAATACATTGGGACTTGTATTTAGTGCAGCAGGAGCTTTACCTGTATTTTGGGGAGCTGTACTTCACAACTCAAGTACTATTTTTGTAGTTTCAAACTCAATTAGACTATTATTTGCAAATGTATCAAATGTAAGAAAATAATTTATAAAGGTGTGATTTCTTTGAATTTGCCAATAATTTATATGGTTCATGAAATGGAAGGAAGACTTAGAGTAAAAATCTCTCATCCCATATCAGATATAAATGAAGCTGAAAATTTTATAAAAGAAGTAGAAGGTGTAACTTCTTTTAAATATAACGATAAAATTAAATCTATTTTAGTAAATTACGATTCTAATATAGCTTATGTTGAAGATATTATTATTAAAATAGCTTTGTTAATGAAAAAACTATATGGTTTTCATAAAGTTAAATTTATATCTAATTGTAAAAAAAATGATATGCCTTTGTTTTCATATTATTCTTTAGCTTCCATATGTTGTTCAAAATTAATGAAAATCATAGGTATTAATGCTAGAGGTCAAGAATTTCTAAATTGGATAACTATAGGTACTACTATTGGTGCTATAACTCAACACGCCTATATGGAAATAAACGAAAAAGGAACAATAGACCCTGAAGTTATGTCCATTATGTATTTAATAAATTCCATAGGCAAAGGAAATATGACTGATGCTTCTTTAGTAACTTGGATAACAACCTTTGGAAGGCATATAGTAAGCAGAAATAGAGAGTGCTTTATAATAAAAATAGATAAAAATGAAGAAAAATATAATAATAATTCCTATGATATATCTATTTTAGAATCAGGAATAATTTCCAAAAATTTAAATCAAACGAATATATTTACAGATAAAGTAATAGAAACTCAAAATAGAAATTCAAAAAGTCAGTTTATGCTTAGACAAGGTAATTTCAACAATATGTATTTTTAGAGTTTTTATATACAATAAATTAAAATTTATAATTTAGGGAGGAATTTAAAAATGATATTTCAAAAAATTAATAAAGATCACGTTATAGGGGCTGCTGTAGGTGTAGGAGTATGTGCTGTAGGTTATTATGCATATAAGAAAAATCAAAACCAAGTAGATAATTTTTTAAGACAACAAGGAATAAATGTTTCTTCAACTAGTCACAAAGATTATAAAAATATGTCACTTGAAGATTTAATGGAAACAAAAGAATTAATAGAAGACTTAATAGCTGAAAAAGAAATTCATGATGAAGCTCCAATACAAGAAGCTACTAATATAGCTGAATAATACATATTTAAAAGCCTATTTATATTTTAAGAAAGTATAAATAGGCTTTTTTATAATCTAAATACAATGTTTTTTTATAAATTCTATTGTAGATAAAACACCTTTTGCTAATGCTCCACTTTTAAAACTCTCCCTCATTTTATTTGAAACTATAGATGACTTTTTTGGCATATATTTTAGCAAATAATAAAGTTCAAGAAATCCATGTTCCATTCCACTTATACTTTTACAATATACTTCTGTTCCACTATCTTCTAACATTTTGGCATATTGTTCATCATCATGACGAAGTAAATCCTTTTCCCCATAAGTAATAATTGTTTTTGGCATATTTTGAAGATCTTTTTGTGAAGCATAGATAGGTGATACAAAAGGATTTTTTAATTCAGCATCATCATTTACATATTTTTGAAAAAATAATAAATCATTGTTTTTTTCTTTTTTACTTAAATCTAAATAAGGATAATTTAAAATTTGTGTTTTAATAAAATTAGTTTTATTATTTCTATCTAGTAAAGTTGTAGCTGCTGCAAAATTGGCTCCCATACTACTTCCTAGTATTATCACATTATTTTTATCAAAATCAAATTTGTTAGCATTTTTTATAAAATAAGAAATCACATCATAAAGACAATTTACAGCACAAGGAAACTTGCATTTTAAAATTTTTCTACAAAATATGGAAACAACATTACAAGAAAATTCTTCTGAAATCATCTTTAACATAAAGTCATCATATGTATAGTCATCCATATTAAAATAAAATCCATGAGTTGTAAATATTATAGGCGCATTTTTTTTACTTGCTTTGTGATATATAACTTCAATTTCTTTCATTTATTTTCCTCCTTTAGATATAATCATTATACTTACTGTATTAGTTTTCTTATATGCTAAATACAACTCTTTGAAAGTAAATTTATATATTAACCACTTTTCCTATACTTCAATGGTGTAATTCCTGTGACTGATTTAAATGCTGCAGCAAATTTACTTGGATTATCATATCCTAAATAACTTGCTATATTACTTATATTATCATTACTCTCTTTTAGTAAAATACAAGCTTCATTCATTCTATAAGATTTCATATAATTGTATATGGTATCTCCATATACTTCTTTAAAGCATCTTTTCATTGAAGTAAGAGAACAACCAAATTTATTTGACAATTCCTCCAATGTAATATGCTTATCAATATTATCAATCATATATTTAGAAATCTGCTTCATTTTTTCCACTTGAGACTTTTTAAAGTAAGTTCTTTCTTCTCTATCCTTATCACCATCTAAAGTTTTGAAAAAAAGTAGCAATTCTAGTACTTTTATTTTTAAATAAGAGTCTCTTATATGATGATTTACTTCATATAATTCATTAAAAACATGTTCTATTCCACTTTTTGTTCTCATTATAAAAGGTTCATCTCTTGCACATAATTTATTTCTAAGGTCATATAAATCCACATCAAAATTATCCAATGATTTTTTTATACTTTTATTTGCTTCATCTAAATAAAAAACTATGGTTATACCTTTGTATTTTTTCAGTGGAAATCCAAAATCTTTTCCATGATGCTTTCTTACAGTCATTTGCATATCGCCTTGTTTTAAATATAGATAATCATTATTATGACAAACCCACTCCATTCTGCCTTCTTTGCAATAATCTATACAAAACATATTGCTATCACCTTTAAAAGTAGAACTACACTCATACATATCAAAATCATTATAAACAACAAAAACTCCAGGAAATACATTGTATGATTTAAAACTGCCTTCTCCTGTTTTATTTTTTATTTTAAAAACTTCTGGGTTGTTTTTATCTAAAACTTCATTAAAATCTTCCAAAGAATATCTTTGAGATAAATACATATTTTCACCTCCAGATATAATCAATTTAAATAGTTTTATTATGATATTGATTTTTATTCTCAATTAAAGTGTAGTACTTTTTTTATCTTTGTCAACTAAGTAAAATTAAAAAACAAGCTTAAAGCTTTTTAATAAAGCATTAAGCTTGTTAAATTATTTTTTAATATAACCTATCTAGTGATAAATTTGATTCATCTCCTAAGCTCCACTACCACCTGCAAATTTACTTTCTGATTGTTTAGTTTGTGATGATGAATTATCTTGAGTATTATTTGAATTACAAGCACTAAAAGACAAAGATATTATGATTACTAATGATATGGCCAAGTACAATAATTTTCGTTTTATTTTTCTTTTCATTTTCCCCCCTACTTTCTATATTATTTTTATCATACCTTTTATATAGTCCATTGAGATGATTTTGTTTGTAAATTCCATAAACGACTATATAATCCATCTGCTTTTAATAATTCATCGTGATTTCCTTCTTCTTTTACTTTACCATCGGCTAAAACTACAATATGATCTGCTCCTGCCACAGTTCTCATACGATGCGCTATAACTAATACTGTTTTATCTTTTATAAGAGTTGAAATAGCTTGTTGTACTTTTGATTCATTTTCCACATCTAGCGATGCTGTTGCTTCATCAAGAAGTATAATTGGTGCATCTTTAAGTAGTGCTCTTGCTATGGAAATTCTTTGACGTTCTCCTCCTGATAAAGTTGAACCATTTTCTCCAATTACTGTATTATATCCATTTGATAATTTTTCAATAAATTCATCACACATGGCCATTTTTGCTACTTTTTTTACTTCTTCATCAGAAGCTGTACGTCTTCCTAAACGGATATTTTCCATAACTGTACTATTAAATAAAACTACATCTTGAAATACTATGGAGTAATTTTTTAGCAATTCTTCCGGATCTATGGTTGATATGTCTTTTCCTCCAAAGGTAATTTTACCTGATTTAATATCCCAAAATCTTGCTGCAAGTTTTGAAACTGTACTTTTTCCTCCTCCAGATGGTCCCACTAAAGCAGTTACTTCTCCTTGTTTTGCGGTGAAAGAAACATTTTCTAAAACATTTTCTTTATTGTTATTTTTATAAGAAAATTTAACATTTTCAAATTTAATATCGTAATTATCAAATCTTTCGTTAGTTTTTCCACTTTGTATTTGTTGATTTTCTATTTCTTTCATTCTGTCAACTTTTAGTTCAGTTTCAAATATGGCAGCTAAATTAATAAGAGCTGTTGATAGGGGATCAAATACTCTTGATGCTGCTATTAAAAACATTAATAAAGTTAGAAAATCTAAAGTTCCTTGAGCAATTAATTTTGCTCCCATAAGTACCATAGTTGCTATTCCCACACGTAAAAGCATTTGTGCAGATGCTACATAAAGTGCTGTGTTTAATTCTGCTTTTATATTTATTTTTTCACTATAAGTCAATATTTCATCTATATTTGCTAAATATTTTTCTGATTGATTATTGGCCTTTATTTCTCTGACTGTTTCTATACACTCTTGAATAGCATCTGCTCGTTTAAGTTTTGCTCTTTGGTGTATTATATTTTGTTTTGTTTGTTTATTTTTTCCTCCTATGCAAATTAAAAATGCTACAGGTATTACCCAAAGTAAGGCGATTGCCATACGATAATCAAATATTAATAAACCAACACCTACTAATAAAATAGAAATTACAGCTCCTAGTAATTCCGGAATAAAATGAGAAAATGCTTTTTCAAGTCCTGCACAATCCGACATTATAGTTGTTGTTAAATCAGATAAATCTTTTTTATCAAAGAAAGATAGAGGTATTTGTCTTAATCTTTCGGCTATGCTAATTCTCTTATTGGCACTTTCTTCATATGAAGCTAGAAAAGTTGCATTATATTCTATATATTGAAAAATTCCAATTATACCAATAAGCACTACTGATATTGCTACATATACAATAAGCGGTTGTAATTTTGCTGTAATTCCCACATAAGGTGCTATAAGTGCTCTAAGCACTAAATACAATAGTCCCACAGGAAGCATAAAGCTAATATATAAAAATGTGCATGACCATATGGCTTTTACAAGATCTTTTGCTCCTTTATCACTAAGGGCAAATTTATTTTTTAAATAAGTAGTCATTTACATCACCTTACTTTCTTCACGTAAATTACTTTTTAATTTATTTTTTATATTTTTATTGTCTTTTACTTTCCATGATATTGATTTTTTATAATCTTCCCACATCTTAGCATATAAATTGTTTTTGCTAAGTAATTCTTCATGTGTTCCACTTTCTTTTATTTGTCCATCTTCAATTACAATAATTTTATCTGCATTTTTTACAGTAGATAATCTATGGGCAATCATAAGTACTGTTTTATTTTTAGTAAGAACTTCAAAGGCTTTTTGAATTTTATGTTCATTTTCTGGGTCAGCAAAGGCTGTTGCTTCATCAAGAAGGACAATTGGTGCCTCCTTTAATATGGCTCTAGCAAGGGCTATACGCTGTGCTTCTCCTCCTGATAAATAAACTCCACTACTTCCAACTACTGTATTTATACCGTCTGGCATTTTATCAAATATTTCTTCACATTGGGCAGCCTTAGCAGCATTTATTACTTCTTCCTTTGTGGCATCTTGTTTTGAAAATTTAATATTTTCATATAAGCTTGTTTTAAATAAATTAGTATTTTGAAATACAAAGGAAACATGATTCATTAAGTCTTCATTGGAAATATTTTTTACATTTATACCTCCAATAGTTATTTCTCCACTATCCACATCAAAAAATCTTGGAATAAGTGATGCTATGGTTGTTTTTCCTCCACCTGATGGACCTACAAGAGCTACCGTACTTCCTTGCTTAATTTCTAAAGAAATATCATCAAGGGCTTTTCTATCTGAACCTGGATAAGTAAAAGTGACATGATTAAATTTTATATCTGATTTTCTAACTATATTTGGAAATTCGCATTCTTCCAATGGTTTTTCTTGTAAAATTGCATTTATTCTTCTTGCTCCATCTCTAGCCATCATCAAGTCTTCACTGGAAAACATGATTTTATTCATAACTATAGTAATAATCGGTGTAAAGATTATATAAAATATAAAATCTGATAAAAATTTTTGTGGATTTACAGCTGTTCCTATTAATAAAATTCCTGCTGGTATCAACAAAGCAAAAATAGAGTTGATTGCAACAGTAAATTTACACATTGGTGGTCTCATAGTTATAGTAAAGTTAACAGCCCAATTTTTATATTTCATTATGGATTTATGAAAGTTTTCAAAGGAAAATACAGTTTGATTGAAAGTTTTTACAACTGGTATTCCTCTAATATATTCCACTGCTTCATTATTCATTTCTTCTAAGGCATTTTCATACTGTCTCATGGATTCTTCTATTTCTTTTCCCATCATTTTTCTCATACTGAAAAAGCCTAATATCATTGGTACTAAACTAAGTAATCCCAATCTCCAATCAAAAGTAAATAAAAGTACAAGCATAGCAATTGGTGTTACAATTGCTCCTGCCAAGTCTGGCAACATATGTGCCAAAAGTGTTTCTGTACTGGCTGAGCTTTCATCTATTACACGTCTTATCTTACCACTTCCATTTTTATCAAAATAACCAAGAGGTAATTTTACCATATGATGTATAGCTTCACTTCTCATATTTTTAGCTGTTCTAAAGGCTGCCAAGTGTGTACACATCAAGGCTGCAAAATATACAATTATACCAAGTATGGAAAATAAAACAGCATACCAACCATATTGCTCTATATTGCTAGCTTGTTCTATCTTAGGTAGCACTTTTAATATTTCATAAGCTATCTTATATATACATATAAAAGGAACTAAAACTAATATGGAACTAATACCTGATAAAAAGCATCCTAAATAAGTTAAATATTTGAAATTGCCTGCAAAATCTAAAATCTTTTTTTCTTTTTTATTACTAATTTCTTTCATATATATACTCACTCCCTCCATAATAATACTCATTCTCATCAATTTTAGAAATTTATGTCTTTTAATTATGTTACTCATGTCTAACTACTAAAATAGTAACTAAGATTTTTAACTTGCTCCACTCCAATTAGACAATTATAATCCAATCAGACATTTTATACATAAATCATATAAAATATAATTTCCTAGTAATTTAAAAAGGTATTTTAAATAAGTTTATTCTCTTATTTAAAATACCTTTTTAAATTTTCTATTTACTTATAATACTTTTTAATTCTTCAAGTTTTGCTTTTGCTTCTTCTAAACCATAGTTTGCTGATTTTTCATATAATTCCAATGCTTTTTCATAATTTACATCCATACCATAGCCCATTTCATGCATTTCTGCAATATTAAATAATACTATGGAAATTTCTTCTTCATCGCCAACTTTTATTGCATCTTGTAAAGCTTCTTCATAAAGTTCAAGGGCTTTTTTACAATCAACTTCTACTCCATGGCCATAGATATACATTTCTGCCAAATTACTTTTTGCAATAGATTCATTTTGCTCTATGGCTTTTTTATACCATTTAATTGCCTCTTCATAATTTATCTCCACTCCAAGACCTTCTTGATACATGTATCCTAAGTTACACTGAGCATCAGAATATCCTAAAAGAGCTGCTTGTTCATAATACTCTTTTGCTTTTTCATAATCTTGCTCTACTCCTAGACCTTGGTTATACATATATCCCATTTGACAAATAGCTGTTTCACTTCCTAGTTTTGCTGCTTTTTCATAAAGTTTTACTGCTTTTTCATAATCAACTTCTACACCTTCACCAAATCTATACATTATAGCTAGATTACAAAGAGCATTTTCATTGTCTTTTTTAGCAGCCTTTTCATACCAGCTAATTGCCTTTTCAAGATTAACTTCTGTACCTTGTCCCATTTTATGCATTACACCTAAGTTATATGCTGAATTTGAATTGCCCATATTAGCTGATTTTTCATACCATTTAAGAGCTGTTTTATAGTCTTGTTTTACTCCTAAACCTTTTTCATATATATATCCCACATAAAAACAAGCATATTCTGTCTTACTACTTTTAAAATAATATAAGGCTTTTTCGTAATCTCTCTCTACATCTATTCCTTTGAAATACATATTAGCAACTGCATATTGAGCTTCTTTGTAATTTCCTCTTGCAGATTTTTTATACCATTTTAAAGCTGTTTTAGAATTTGTCATTTCATAATATTTTTCATCGGCATTTATTTTTATTTCAAAATATCTTTCTAATCCCAAAATACCGTCTTCAAAAAATATTCCTAAAATATATTGGGCATGAGAATTGCCTTGTAATGCTGATGTTTTACATAAAATCATAAATTTCTTAAAATCTTGTTCTCTATCTTTGCCGGTAATATAATTTATTGCTTCTTTCAATTTATTGTATGCATCTATTTTATTAAATTCATATATTTCTTCTGAATTTGTCATATTTTCACCTCTAAATTTTGTCTATATCATATTGTACTAAGGTATTATATCATAAATATTTTCATACATAACAAGTCTGAGTTAAATTCTATAAATTTCTTTTTACAAAAAAATCACCTTCAAATAAGAAGATGATTTTTAATTAATTATTTTTTATTTTTTCTCATTACTGCAAATAAAATAATTAGAGCCACTAAAGCTACTCCTATCCAAAGAAGTAAATTATTATAATCTCCCGTTTTTACATTTGATTTTTCATTATTAGATAAATTTTCTATTTTTTCATAATAAACTTTTATAATTTCACTTGAGCCTTGATTTTTAAGATTTCCCTTTACTTTTCCTTCAGTTTTTACATATTTATATCCATCTATTTTCTTTTGAGTTTGATTAGTCACATCATAATCTTTATCCTTTGGTTCAATTATAACTGCTTTTTCTATTTCTTTATTTGTATCTTTGTCTAAATATTTTATTGTTACTGTATAATTAATTTCATTTATTTTTCTATAATAAACATTTACTTGTTCATTTTTTTCAATTACTCCACTTACATTACCTTCAGTTTTTACATATTCATATCCATCAAAAACTCTTTTTGTATATTCACTTAAATCATATTTTTCTCCTTTAGTCATATCATCAGACATAACTGGCTTTGCAATAGGTTTATTTGTGTCTATATCTGTATAGTTAAATACTACACATAAAGTATTGTTTTCCACTTTTTCATAATTTAAATATAATAAATTTATACCTTTATTATTTGTTATAACTTCATAAGAGCTATATTTATATCCATCAATATGCTCCATATTGTCATTTATTATGTCTTCTACATTATTAGTTGATTTAATTGTTTTAGGTTGTAATAGTTCTTTTTGATTTTCTTTGTCTTTATAGTAGATATTCCATTGTTCTTCTTTTTGTGACTCTTCTAAATTTTCATTTTCTTCTTTATCTATTAAATCGCCTTTACCTTCCTCATCTATTAAGTCTCCTAGACCATCTTTATCATCTTGATTTTCTTCATCTATTAAATCTCCTATACCTTCATTATCTTCTATCATGTCCTCACTTTTGTCTTCCATATTTATTTCCTTATCTACATTCTCTGCGAAAGATAAAAAAGGTAGTCCTATTATAATCATGGATACTGTTAATATTAATGTTATTAATCTTTACTTAATAATTTTCATTTTTCACACCCATTTGTAAAAGTATATTTTCTATTGCTATTTAGAATTACATTAATATTTTATTCATCCTTAATTTTTTTGTGTATTAAAAAAAGAGCTAGCCATTAAATTAATGATTAGCTCTTTTTCTTTATTTAAATATGGAGTTTAAAAGAAGTTTTGTGTAATCATTTTGTGGATTATTGATTACATCATAAGCACTACCTTCTTCCACAATTTCTCCATGATTTATAACTATAACTCTATCACAAAAGCTACTCACTAATGCCAGGTTATGAGTTATAAAAATATAAGAAATATTAAGTTCTTTTTTCATCTGTACTAAAAGATCTATTACTTGAGCCTGAACGGATACATCTAAGGCACTAGTTGCTTCATCACAAATTAACACCTTTGGATGAGATGATAGAGCTCTTGCTATGGCTGCCCTTTGACACTGACCTCCACTTAATTCATGAGGATATCTATCTTTAAATTCCTTGGGAAGACCCACCATCTCTAGCAAACTTTCTACTACAATTTCACGATTATTTTCATCTGTTGTACAAAGACTACATACATATTCCTCAATTGATTTTCCAATAGTTATTTTAGGATTAAAAGAACCTATGGCATCTTGAAATACCATTTGTATATTTTTATATACTTCTCTTAATTCTTTTCCTTTTTTGTTTGATATACATTCATTATCTAAAATAACTTCTCCAGAATCTGCCTTTTCCAAATTCATAATAATCTTTGCTAAAGTACTTTTACCACAACCACTTTCTCCTACTACACCTAAACATTCTCCCTCTTTAAGTTTAAAACTTATATTTTTAGATGCATTGTGATAATGGTCTTTTTTTCTATATTTTTTGTTTATATTTTTACATTCTAAAATTACCTTATCCATGGTGCATATTCTCTCTTTCTTCCATATAAGTACATGCTATAAATCTATCATTTCCAATGGATGTTAATTTTTGTTCTTTATATTTACAATTTTCACTGGCATATTCACAGCGTGGTGCAAATAAGCATCCTTTTTGTTTATTTGTAAAAGAAGGTGGATTTCCCTTTATTCCTACAGGTAATTTACCATCAAGTTTTGGTATGGCATTTATTAAAGCCTTTGTATATGGATGTTTTGGATTATTTAAAACACTTTCTTTGTCTCCATATTCCACAATAGTTCCACCATACATTACTGCAACTTTGTCTACCATATGAGATACTACTCCCATACTATGAGTTACAATAATTATACTTGTATTAAAATTATCCCTAAGCTTCATCATTTCATTTACTACTTGAGCTTGAACTGTTACATCTAGGGCACTTGTAGGCTCGTCTGCCACCAAAAGATTAGGTTCCATAACCATGGCCAAAGCCATAGCTACCCTTTGTTTCATTCCACCACTTAGCTCAAAGGGATAGCTATTTAATATACAAAGAGGGTCATGTAAATTAACTCTTTCAAGTATTATCTCTGATTTATTTAAAGCTTCTTTTGTGTTTATTTTTTGATGACTTTTTAAAACTTGTACAAATTGTTTTTTTATTTTTCTAAGAGGATTTAAAGTGGAACCAGGATTTTGAAAAATTATTCCCATTTCACTTCCTTTTAAATTCCTAAGCTCTTTGGAACTCATTTGCAATAAGTTTTTATTTTTAAAATAAATATCACCCTTTGTTATTTTTTCATTTTTGTTCATCATTTGAATTAAAGCTCTAATTAGAGTACTTTTACCACTACCACTTTCCCCTACTATTCCTAGTATTTCACCTTGTTTCACATCAAAGGTAATATTTTTTAATATTTCAACATCATTATTTTTTATATGCAAATTTTCTACTTTTAATATAGTCTTCATATTTTCACCTATTTTATATTTGTATTTGCATTAAATTGATAATAATCCGTAGGGTGAGGATTTATTCCCTCAACATTATTTTTCATTACAAAACTCATTTTCATATATCCTATATAATTATAGGCATCTTCATTTAATGCTATTTTTTGAATTTCAACTGCTAACTTATCTCTTTTGTCTTTGTTAAATTCCACCTTAAGTTGATTTATTAATTTATCAACTTCTTTGTTGCTGTATTTACCATAATTTGATGCTCCATTTGTATGAAAAGCATTATTTAAATAAGCTAGGGCATCTCCTGTAGATGAAGTTATATTTGAATAGATGGCTAAATCAAAATCTCCACTACTTAAAATGTCTTCTATATTATCACCTATTTCTATTTTTACATTTATGCCAGCATTTTTTAAGTCATTTTGGATAACTTGTGCTATGCTTGGAAGTTCTGCTCTCGATGAATAAGTGACTAATTTCAGTGTTAATTTTTTATCAGCATATCCTGCTTCTTTTAATAATTTTAATGCTTCTTCTTTGTTGAATGTTGTGTTTATTTTATCTAGTGCATAGGCATTATTTGTTGGAAAAGCTCCTATGCCTGATGTAGCTTGATTTTTTAAAATCAATGAGCAATAAGAGTTTTTATCTATAAGCATATTTATTGCTTTTCTTACTTTAGAGTTTTTAAGTGCTTCATTTTCTTCATTAAAATATAGTACTACAGCACGAGATGTGTCTGTAGTTGATATTTTATAATTCTTGTCTTTTTCAAATAAATTTACCATGGAATAAGATAAACCTTGTGCCACATCAATTTCACCTGATTGTAGTGCCATGGCTAAAGTATCCGAGTCACCAATTGGTATAACTTTAATTGAAGAAAGTTTTACACTAGAGTCCCAGTAGTTTTCATTTTTTACAAAATAACTTGTACCACTGGCTCTAAATTTATCTACTTTAAAAGGGCCAGTTCCTACTGGACAATTATCATTATCTTTTTCATATACATCAATAATTGATACAAAAGGATCACATAAATCATTTATAAGTGTGGGATTTTCCTCACTAGTTGTGATGATTATGGAATCTTTTGTAGTAGTTATTTTTTTTATTTTTAAAGTATCTAAAGCCCTTGCATTTAATTTTAAAGTTCTTTCTATGGACAATTTAACAGCCTGTGGTGTTAAAGTTTTATCATTTTGAAATTTAATATTTTCTTTAATTTTTATTTCCCAAGTATTATTGTCAATTTGATTGTATTCTTTTGCTAACCAAGGTATAACTTCCATATTGTCATTTAATTTAAACAATGTTTCTGATACACCATATCTAACAGTAAACCATCCACTATATCCATTGGCTGGGTCCAAACTTTTCGTACTTACTGTTGTTCCAAATACAAGTTCATTTTTACTTTGCCAATTTACTTTTTCGTCTATCATATTGCATCCTGTAAGTTGAGTTACTATTAGCAACATGATTATTAAAATTTTATTTATTTTTTTTATGATTTTCACCTACTTGCAAAACGTTCTTTTTCTTTTAAATCTAATAAATCTCTTATTATATCTCCTAGCAAGTTAAATAAGACAACTACTATTAATATGGCAAGTCCTGGTGCTAACAATGTCCATGGTGCAAACTGAATTACACTTTTTCCTTCACTAATCATAGCTCCCCACTCTGGCGTTGGCAGTGGTGAACTAAGACCTAAAAATGAAAGAGAAGACATTTCCATAATTACCGTACCAATATCTAAAGATGCTGTTACTATTAAATAAGCCAAAATATTGGGCAAAATATGTTTTATCATAATATGTAGGGCATTATGTCCACTTATTTTACTTGCTTGGATAAATGTTTCTTCTTTTATTTCTAGGACTTTACTTCTTGCTATTCTGGCATATTTTGTCCAACTTATTAAAGAAATTGCTATCATTGCATTAATCATACTTCCACCAAGAAGTCCTGCCACTGCAATTGCCAAAACAAGACCTGGAAAAGCAAGAAATACATCTACAATTCTCATAATAAGTCTATCTATCTTTCCACCTATATATCCACTTATAATTCCCACTGTTGTTCCAAATAAAAAAGTTATTAAAACAACAATTATAGCAGAAAATATAGTTCTATTTGCTCCGTATAAAACCCTAGAAAATACGCATCTTCCAAGGGAATCTGTTCCAAATAAAAATTCTTTACTTGGAGATTGTAGCGTCTTTGTTAAATCAACTGCATAAGGATCATTTGGTGCCATATAGGGTGCCAATAGACTGATAAGAAATATACTTATTAATATAAAAATTATTATATTAAACTTAAGTTTATTTTTATCAATAGTTTTAATGCTCATTTTTTTCCCTGTTATTCGTCTATTTATTACCATTTGTTTTCTCCTTACACTTCTCTAACTCTAGGATCAATTATTTTGTATAATAAATCGGTTATTAAGTTTATAATTATAAACATTACTGCCATCCAAAGTACATAAGCTTGGATTATAGGATAATCACGATTGGCAATGGCACTTAAAGCTAAACTTCCCACTCCTGGCCAAACAAATATGGATTCTACCACAGCCGTTCCTCCCATAAGAGATCCTATAGATAAACCAGTAAGTGTTATTACAGTAATCATGATATTTTTTAATACATCTTTATATAAAATAACACTTTCTTTAATACCTCTAGATCTAGCACCTTTAACATATCCTTTGTCTAATTCTTCAATGACTGCCGTTCTAATTTGACGTATATATTTACTAGTCATCGCAAAGGCTAAAGTTACACTTGGCAAAATTATACTTTTTGCTCCACTTTCACTCAATATTGGTAACAATTTAAGTTTTAGTGAGAAAACAAGAAGCAATATTAGTGCCAACAAAAATCCCGGTATGGAATTTCCCACAAAGGTAAATAATCTAATAAATTTATCTATAAACTTATCTTTTTTAACAGCTGACAATATACCAAGGGGTATTGATACTATTAAAGTAATTATCATGGCACTTCCTGCCAATTTTATGGTGTAGGGAAGATGTTCATTCATTTCCACTATTACACTTCTTCCACTGGCATAAGATGTTCCAAAATCACCATGAATTATATTTTTCAACCAATTTAAATATTGAGTAATAAAAGGTTGATTTAAACCCATATCCTCCCTTACACTTTCTAAAAGTTGTGGGGTTACCACGCTTCCTTGAGATGATAGCATAATTTCTGCCGGATCTCCTGAAGATAAATTCATAAGGGCAAATGATATAAAAGATACAATTATTAACATGGGAATTGTACCTAAAATTCTTTTAATTATTTTTTTAATTATGTCTCTCACCTATTTCTATTTAGTTTAAACTCTTCCGTATGCCACTAAAGAACTTCCTTTTGGTACAGAATAGGCTACTGTATTATATAAAATAGTACTATCAAATTCTGCATAATAAGTATCTATTATATTACCAAAGTAGTCACTTATTACTCCTAGCTTATCACCTTTTTTAACACTTTGACCTGCATCTACAAAACAAGTCCAACATCCATCTTTTACTGCATCAAGATAAATAGCATATTTTATTTCTTCTGGTGTAAAATCTTTATGACACCTTTTATATTCTATCATATTTAACAAAGATAATATATTTAACATATCATCTTTGTATAAATTTACCTCTTCTTCTTGGCATAAACCACATCCTCCACGTTCAATTAATAAACTTGGTACATCTTGATTTACAGCTGCTGAAGTAAATGTTCCGTTTATATTATTTGATGGTGCATAATAACCTACATTAAAATGTTTTGCAATTTCTTTACATTTATTCACCACTTCTTTTTTAGCTTTTGCTGGATAGTATATATGAGGTATTAACTCTTCGTGTAAGTCTCCTCCATGTATATCAAAGTAATAATCTGCCTTTGATATTAATTCAGTTGTTATTACATGAGCTATTTTATCTGAGATTGTTCCGTTTTTATCCCCTGGAAATACTCTTAAAATATTTTTATTATCTTGTGGCATAACTGCCGCTCTTCTTTGTTCAAACCCTTCCATATTTACTAAGTGAACTATAATAATATTTCCACTTACTTCTTTTGGATCTATTTCTTGTGATAATTCTATGGCTGTTCTAATTCCCGGGTATTCACATCCATGAACTCCTGCCGTAATTAAAACTGTTTTTCCTTCTTTTTGCCCATTTATAATAGTTATTGGCATTTTAGTCTCTGTATCTAATATATTTATAAAGCCTTGAGCTTTTTGTCCTTGTTTTGCTGTTATATTACAAATTGATATTTCTTTCTTCATTTAATCTTTCCTCTTTTCCAAAGTATATATTAAATTTAATTTTTATACGAATGATAATCATTATCAATATTTTATTTCATTTATTAATATTTGTCAATAAATAAACACAATATAGTCAAAGTTTGCTAAATTTAAGATGGTTATTAAAAAAATATGGCACTTATCAAAAAGTTACTACCATATTTATCATTGACAATTAAACCATTTTCTCCCCACTTACCAAAATTAGCTTTTACAGCTAAAGGTCTTAAATCACCATAAAAAGAAAATACTCCCTTTGTGTAAATTTTTTTATAACCAGCTTTTTTTAATACAATTTTGCATACCTTTAAATTACGTTTTGCTAAATTGTTCACCTGAAAAACTTCTTTAGAAATTTTATAAAAATGTTTATAAAATAATTCACTACTACAATAATGGGCAAATAATATTACATTTAAGTCTTTATTTATTACAATATGATTTTTCATAATAACATCAAATTCTTCACTTATTTCATAAATAGTTTCTATTATATCTTTTTTCATAAATTTATACCTCATCTGTTTTTATATTATTTTGCTCATTATTTTTATTTTTACAATAATACAAAAATACCTATAAATAGTAAGCTATTTATAGGTATTTTAATTATTTGCTATTTCTTTTTAATTCATCTAAATATGATACTGCAGATAGTGCTGCTATATTTCCTTCACCAGCTGCTTTTATATATTGATAAGGTATTCCCACAATATCTCCTGCTGCAAAACAACCTTTTAAATTTGTAGCCATTTTTCTGTCAACTTGAACATGATTTTTGTCTAATTCTAATCCTGGTACAAGTTGTCCTGGAGATATACTGTCTCTTAGTATAAATAATCCATCTGTTTCAATTTCATTGTTTTTTAGGATAAGTTTTTGTACGAATTGTTCTCCCACAATTTCAACTGGTGTATCTTTTATAATTTCTATAGATTCATCTACTTCCACTTCTTCTTTATACATTGGTATATAATAAACTTTTGATGCCACTTGTGCTAAGAAGTTAGCTTCTGATTCTTCATGTTTATTGTAAGCAATTATTGTTACTATCTTGTCTTTGTATAAAGGTGCATCACAAGTTGCACAGTATCCAACACCTCTACCTAAATATTCTTCTTCACCTTTTAAAGGTTTACCAAAGTTTACACCTGTAGCAAGAATTACTGCTGTTGCTTCATAAGTATTTTTTGAACCCATTAGAGCAAAATAATCACCCATAGAATATATATTGTTTATTTTTTCTTCTGTTATTTCAATATCCATTGCTTCTAAGTGCTTTGCAAATTCATCTCTAATTTCTTTACCGCTTTTACCATAAAATCCCAGGTAATTATTTATTTGATGAGCTTTTACAAGCTTTGGACTTATTTCCTTTGTTCCAAATACTTTAAAAGTTTTATTTCTTATTTTTGCATTTAGTGCTGCTGATATTCCAGCAGGCCCACTTCCTACTATGGCTATATCTATTCTGTCCATTTATTTGTGTCTCCTTTTGTACTATTTTAATAGTTTTTCTATATCTTCTTTTATTTTATCTGGTTTTACTGTTGGTGCATATCTTTTTATTATATTTCCCTGACAATCAATTAAAAATTTAGTAAAATTCCATTTTATTTTATCACTAAATATTCCTTTAGCTTCTTTTCTTAAAAATTTATATAATGGATGGGCATTTTCTCCATTTACATCTATTTTTTCAAACATAGTAAAAGTTACTCCATAGTTTAATTGACAAAACTCATGTATCTCTTTATTGCTACCTTTATCTTGGTTGGCAAATTGGTTGCAAGGGAAACCTAAAATTTCCAATCCCCTATCTTTATACCCTTGATATAATTCTTCTAAACCTTCAAATTGTGGAGTTAATCCACATTTACTAGCTGTATTTACAACTAGCACAACTTTCCCTTTATAATCTTCCATTTTTATTTCTTGTCCATTCATTTTTTTAGCTTTAAAATCGTAAAATTTCATATTCCTTCTCCTTAATTGTTTTAAATTTAATTGAGTTCAATTATTATTTTTATATTTTAAGGATTAAACTTTTTAGTTTAATCCCACTTTTTAACTTAATGTATTTAATAATTCATCTATTTCTTTCTTTAAATTTAATAAGTCAACTGATTCACTTTTACACATATTATACATATCCACGGGAATATGAGTTACTTCATCTTTTAATAGACGTCCCTTTTCAGTAAGTTCCACTGTAACAACTCTATCATCTTCTTTATTTCTGTATTTTATAATTAGTTCCATAGCTTCTAATTTTTTTAATACAGGAGTTAAAGTTCCCGAATCTAAATGAAGTCTTTTTCCCAATTCCTTAAAAGGTATTTTTTCTTTCTCCCACATTACCAGCATGGCAATATATTGAGTATAAGTTAAATTATGTTTATCCAGCAAAGGTTTATATTTTTTTATAATTTCCCTAGACAATGCATATAAGGAAAAACATAATTGATTATTAAGTTTTATTGATTCATATTTATCCACAATATCAGCTCCACTTTGAATTTGTATAAATTTAATTGAGTTCAATTGATTTTTATTATACACCTGTTATTTTTCCTTGTCAATAGATTACAAAATTGTAAGATTTGAAACTATGTTTTTTCTTATTATTTTCTTTTATAAAATTATAACTTATGATAGAATATTTATATAAATTTATGTCGAATTTATATAAATTTATGTAAATTACAAATAAAAAATTGGAGGAGTTAATTTTATGAAAAAAATTTTAATGGTAGGGGTGCTACTTACAACTTTATTATTTAGTGGTTGTACTTCTAATAAGAAAACAGTAGATGAAAATATGACATCGAAAGACTTAAAGTATTCCACTATGGATGATGCAGCTACTCAAGATAAAGTCTATAAATTTTTATCTGAAAACAATATAGATAAAAATGACATTGATATGTTTATGAAATCAGTTAAAAGCTATTATAAAAGTGTAGAAGGTGTGGATCTTTTAAACGAAAATGAAAGATTATCAAAGTTACAAGTTCCTTATAATTTATACGATCTTTCTGATAAATGGTTGGCAAGTAATCCTAATTTTACAGACCAAAATTGTAGACTAACTGCTTTTAGATTATTTAATGATTTTATAATAGATAATTCAAAATTAAGTTATGATAAAATTGATAATACTAATTTAGAGCTTGATTTATCTACTATGGAAAATAACCCTAATGCAAAATTTAGCAAAGAAGATATGAATAAGTTTTTCAACTTCTTCTCAAATATTAAGGTTACTGATAGCAATAATATAAATCAATGTGCTAAAGAAATTGCAAAAGAATTGGAAAATAGAAAAATATCATTTAAAGATAATAAAAATATATCTATAATAAATGGATACATTCCAGATGAAGAAAACCACTCTGTATTTGTAGGTCATACTGGTGTAGCCATAAACACTAAAGATGGTGTTGTATTTGTTGAAAAATATGGATTTGAATTGCCTTATCAAATTACTTTATTTAAAAATAAAGAAGAGTTAAAATTATATATGACTGACAGACTTAAAACTAGCTTTACTGGTGAGTCTCAAAGTTATGATCCTATAATAATGGAAAATAATAAACTTATGTAAAAATTTTAATAATCATATAAGCGAGTACTTTATTGATTGCTTAAATCTAAAAGGTATAAGTTAAGTAGAAATTTTCTGCTTGCTTATACCTTTATTTTTTCTTAATATTATATATACTTAGTATTAAATAGAAACTAACATAAATTTATATACTTTGGTTTGGAGGTAATTTAAATGTCAAAAGAAATACCAGAGTATCCTGTAGAGATAACCTTAAAACTTATAGGCCATAAACAAAAAATATTGATTTTACGTAATTTACTTACGGGAACTAAGCGTTTTGATGAATTAAAAAAATCCCTTGGAACTATTACTCAAAATTGAATATACTTTAACAGATCTTGGTTATAGCCTAAAACCTATTTTGGATTCCATGTATAGCTGGGGAGATGAATATAAGAAAAAAATAAATACATAAAAATTTACTTTTTAAATTTCAAAATACTCCTTCATAACATTGATTTAATATTTTTATCATTGCCATAAAGGAGTATTTATTTTATCTTATATTACTTAATTTTTTATTTTTTATATATGGTCTGCAATAAAAGCTTCATACGGTTTTATTGTTTTGTCTCCTAATTGTTGAGTTTTATCTGTGTGGTTCATTACAAAATATTTTTCTTCATTATTAATATTTCTTCTAACGACTTCCACACCCTTTGGTGATTTTATAATTTCTATATTACTTTCTTTTAAAATTTTATTTGCTAAATGGTCCATTATATTTTCATCTGCACCACATCCCACATAATAAACCTTTCCAACTTGGTATTTATTAAGTGTTATGGCTGATAAACCTTCAAAGAATTCATCATCATATGTAAATAAAGTCTCAGCTGTAGTAGTTCTAAGTAAATCTCTAAATACAGTTGCACTTCCATTTATATTTTCAAATTCTTCACACCCATTTAAAGTTATTTGCTGATCACCTTGGAATGATTCTATTTCCTCCACATAAGCTCCCACTAAATCTATAAAATTAGTTGGATTGAACTCATTTAAAGTTAAGTTATTATAATAGTCTTTTACACTATTTCTAAAACTTAATACTACAGTTTTTCCACTTTCCACAAATTTTCTTATTCTTTCTTGAACATCTCTTTTGTAAACTATCATAACAGGCACTAATAATACTTCATATTCATCAAATGTGGCATCTGATGGTATTACATCTATATTTACATTATTTTCGAAGAATGGTCTATATAATCTAAATACCTCTTGTTTATAATCAAATAGGAAACTTTGTCTTTGTATTCTAAATGATGCCATTGATTCATAGTCATAAATTAAACCAACTTTTGCATTTACTTTTGATTTAATTAATTCTTCATTTTCTTTCATTTCATTGAAGAAACTTTGTACTTCATAAAATTTTCTTCTTTTAGTGTTATCTTGATCTATTATTCCATAACAATATTGTTCTGCTCCCTTTGTTGCTCCTCTATATCTAAAGTACATTAATGAGCTACATCCATGGGCCATTCCTTGATAAGACCACATTTTTGCTTGTCTTGGTCTTGGAAGATATCCTATAACATCATGACCTTGAGCACCCATTATGGCTTCTGTTATCCAGAAGTTTTGTTTTTTAGCACCTCTCATAAAATCAAGACCACAAGCTATCTCATGTGGTGGTATTGGCTCAGCTTGTCCTCCCCAAACTGGGTAGTTATTATAAGCTACCACATCTATATGTTTTGCAACTTTTGAGAAATCATAACTTTTATCGAAAAATCCCCCTGAAAAATCATGAAGTACTACAGCGTCTTCTCCTAAAATTTCTTTTAATAAGTCAACTTGTATTTTTGCATATTTTTCTATACTTACTGATCTAAATCTTTCCCATTCCATTCTTAAGCTTGGATTGTGAGTTGTTATAGTTTTTGCTGGTAGCGGTATTTCATCAAAATTATTATAAGTTTGCGACCAAAATATTGTTCCCCAAGTTTCATTTAATTTGTTTATATCATTGTCATATTCTTTTGCTAAATATTTTCTAAAGGCTTTTTTACAATTGTCACAATAACATAAATCACTTCCCTCATGGCCAAATTCATTATCTATTTGCCATGCCACTATACCTTCTTCATTTTTATAATGTTCAGCTAATTTTCTTATTATTTTTTTTGAATAATCTATGTATTTTTCGCTGTTAAAACAATATTGTCTTCTTCCACCAAAAACTCTTTTTGTATTATTTTCATCCTCTGATAATACTTCTGGATATTTCTTTGCAAGCCATGCTGGCATTGTAGCTGTAGGTGTTCCAAATATTACATTTAAGTTTTTTTCTTTTGCTTTTTTTATTACTCTATCGAAATATGAAAAATCATAATTACCTTCCACATTTTCCATCATGTGCCAAGCAAACTCACCTATTCTTATTACATTTGAACCTAGTTCAATTATATTATCTAAGTCCTCATCTATCATATTTTCATCCCAGTGTTCTGGATAATAATCTACTCCTAAATACATCTTACTCCTCCTCAATAATTAAAATTAAAAAGGTTTCATATCTAAAGAGTATGAAACCTTTTTTATAAATTATATAACAGCTTCTTTATCTTTTTTATTTTTAAGTTCATTTAATATCATGTCGTGGAACTTACCATTTATTTTATATTTTTGTTTATAAATTACATACATTAATATTGCACAAAGCATTGGTAAACCTATCATTAAAACTCTAAGTCCAAATATTGTTGATGCTCCTTGAGTTGCATTTGGCACATATCCTACTACAGATAAACCAACACCTACTAACCAACCACTTACTGCTGATGCAGTTTTTACTAATAAAGTTTGTACAGAAAATACTATACTTTCATTTCTAGTTCCAAGCTTAAATTGTCCATAATCAACAACGTCAGCTAGCATAACTGTTGTTGCTCCAAGAAGCATTCCTGTTCCTAATTTTAATACTATACCTGAAACAGCTATAAATGCTGCATTTTTAGGTGCTATTATTCCAAATACCAATAACATAGAGCATCCTAATATAGGTAAAACTGACCCTACTTTAAATACATCTTGTCTTCCTATTTTTTTAGTTAATATAGGGAATAGCATTAATCCTCCTATTTCTGCTAAACCTGAGAATGCATAGAATACTTGATTTAATTTATCATTACCTATTACATATTTGAAATAATAAAGTGATACTCCACCAATAATTTGCATTATTAAGTTCATAAATAAAACTATACCTATAAATACAACTAATTGATCATTTTTTCTTATTATATTTAAAGTTTGTTTAAATGATACTTTCTCAGCATTTTTAGGTGTTTCAACTCTTTCTTTAACATTTAAACAAGTTATTATTGCACTTATAATAAACGTTACTGCTATAACTACAGCAAATGATGAGTAACCTTTTACTACATTTCCGTTACCAAGCTTTTTAACTATTGAAAGTCCAAATGTTCCCATTATAAGCCAAGCTGTACTTGCAAATATTCTTGGTATTACTGCTACTTGCTCTCTTTCTTCTTTGCTACTAGTTAATGCTGGTATCATTGACCAATATGGTATATCCATTATTGTATAAGTCATTCCCCATAATACATAGATCACTGCAACGAAGATGCAAAGTGAAGTTCCTGTTAATTTAAAGTCAGTAAATAATACGACAAACACAACGGAATTGACTAAAGTTCCGATCACTAGCCATGGTACGAATTTTCCAAAGCGTGATCTTGTGTTATCTACGATCATTCCCATAAACAGATCGTTAAATGCATCCCAAAGTTTTGCTACGAAGAAAACGATTCCTACAAACCCCGGTGATACTTTCAATACATCCGTAAAGTAGATCATAGCGAATGTCGCCATCATTCCATAAATTAAATCTTTTCCCAATGCTCCAAATGCAAAAGTATATTTTACTCTGCCTGGAACCTTTCCATTAGTTGTTCCCATTTTTCTTTCCTCCTGTTTTTAGTAAACTGTCTTTGATACTTGTATAGTAAAACTTTTTAGTAAAATTGTCAATATATTTTTACTAAATTTTTTACTTTTATTTTACTAAATTTACTTTTGTGCTTTTCTCTGTTATAATGAGATAAATTAATATTTATGAGAAAGGATTTTATCTCCATGGCAACAATCAAAGACATTGCACAGAAAGCATCTGTTTCTGCTGCAACTGTATCAAGAATTTTAAACCAAGACGATACCCTGAGTGTAACCGACGAAACAAAACAGCGCGTTTTAAAGGTTGCCCAGGAATTAAATTATACAAAGCATCTAAAAAATACCGTTGAAAAATCGATTTCTATCGGTATCTTTCAATGGTATTCTGTCTTTCAGGAACTGGAAGATCCTTATTATCAGGCAATCCGTGTCGGTATTGAAAAATATTGTGCCGATCATAATATCCACGTTGTCCGTGCTTTCCAGAGCGATTGCAATTATCCTGACACACTCAAGGATCTTCAAGGTCTGATTTGTATTGGTAAATTTAATAAATCTCA
>ERZ827363.390-NODE-390-length-47977-cov-4.611535_pt1 | contig 47977 bp, 45 predicted proteins | sample MGYA00519776_ERZ827363 | MGnify/ENA primary metagenome ERZ827363 (study PRJEB31778, sample SAMEA3449288) | human gut metagenome | biome: human gut; feature: human-associated habitat; material: faeces | place: United Kingdom | collected 2010/2012 ... | reverse complement strand
CCAAGACCCAGTTTCAGAACCATTCAGAACGGGTAATCAAGAACGATGAATGGGGAATCTCTGATAGGCTCGTGAACTATCCTGCTGTATCTATCACATCCAATAAAATCACTTCGTTGACGAAAGACCTCTCGAAACGCGCTATCATCTGTCGAATCGGTGCTAAAATCGACAACGAGCGCGGTGCCAAAAACTCGAAGCGTGTGAATGAGAGTATGTCGGAGCTGACTACCGCGTTCTATGGGGAGTATGTCCGCCGAATGCTTGTTAGCATCGATGAGATGACGACGGAAATGCGTGAAAATGCGAATGGCAAAGAATACTTCCCAGATATCTTCCACGCTTCGTCCAGTGTCATTGCAGATATCTTCGAGGCTTGCGGAATCGATTTGCCGGACTATGTGCGTATCCTGTATTACAACGACTACATGGGTGATGAGAGCATTGGTCGTGCTGCGATTGAGAAAATAGAACTTGCATGGCAGGCTGACCCGAGCAAGTTCCGGGTGGATAAGAAGCAGAACCGGCTCATTTATACCTACCCGCAGGATGGACCCTGGTACGAACTGAAATACATTGCAGACGAGCTGCCGAACTCCCTCGAAGCAGAGATTTCTGGCGGCAACCAGCTTATCATGAACTACGAGCAGGCACAGGAATTGTTCGGCATCAAGTTTCGGCGCTGGCTGGGCATCTTTAATCTTTAATGCGATAGGCAGGTTCTTTCCGGAGCCTGCCTTTTTATTTCGCAAAAATTGTTGCCCATTCGTGCGAATTGCGTACTATGAAGTATACAGGCAAGCAATATTACCGCTGAAAACGACTGCCGAACAGAGAAAGGAAAGACTATGAACGAGCAAAATTTCGTTGAAGATACTCAGGATTCTACTGAAGATATTCAGTATCAGGCGTATGTGGCACTGGTCGAGGATTTTAAGGAATTCATCGATACAACAGTTAAGGCTGACAAGGATTCCTATAAGCATGTAGACTTGTTCAACGGCAAGCCTTTAGAGGAGTCTGTGACGCATACTGTGCCGCTGGAAGATGACAAGGCGCAGCTTCTGGCTGCAGCATGCATGGACTTGGCAAACTCGACTCTGTGGCTGTATTATCACCAGAATAAGTTCAAGGATACGGAGTTCGCCGAGGTCGTCAACAACAACTATCCGAAATATCAGGTCCGAGTACAGCAGGAGATGAACCAAGAGGGAGGACAGTTTTATCTGCGCAGCTGGTATTCGCTGGCTCAGAAGATTTCCAGAGAGTGCCAGCTGAAAGCGTTCGAGGGCTACAAGCCCAAGGAGCAGATGACCTATGTAAACATCTATCTGCTCGTCTATGCTGCCATGAAGTCCCTGAAAAACGGGTCTTTGAGCCGTATCATGGCAAATGTCGAGCACGACTCCGATAAAATCGGAAACCTCGCGTTCTATTTCTTCACCTACATCCTTGAAGTGTTGGAGAGGCCTCTCGGATAAAAGAATGACCCTGCACATGCTGCTTTGGTGTGTGCAGGGCTTTTTTGTTTGTGGGGGATAGGCTCGGAACGATATGCGGAACAATATCAAAACCAAATCGACATTGTTCCGATGCATTGTTCCGACAGGCTGGTTTTGTTCAAGGTGTCTGCCGCACAATCTAAATAATCTTTTTTAAAAGGTGACATCAAATAAGCTCCGGGGGCTGTATTGCTCCCGGAGCTTGCTATTATTGGGGTTGCATCGGCTTGTTGCAATCCATACACAAGATGCGCACAAAGCGTGGGTCTCGCTATTTTCGTTCTGAACACAGTTTGCCCTTACCTGGGTTGTGTCAACGACATGCGATTTTTTAAAAAGTGGTGCGGAAAATTTCTCTCAATAGGCTCATCCACAGAAAAACATAGGGTTCAACCAAAAACTCGCTGGAAAAAGTGCGGATTTCAGCAGAAACTCGTTGGAAAAATGTGCAAGGGCGCAAAATGGACAAGACTAACGGCTCGTACACAATGCTGAGAGTTTTCTTCGCCACGCTCAAAAAAATGGGTACGCCCGCACTATATCGGCATACCGATATACGACGACTAAACATTGCAGCGCAGCCATCGCCGTTTCGTTTTGAGCACAGTTTCCTCTTGCCAGGCTGTGCGAATGGCGTACACTGATAATTGTACGATAGATAGCAGCATAATAAACGACTTCCGTACAATTCACATTCTGACGAAGAAGAGCAGATTCACCCCAGTGGTGCGTCTGCTCTTTTTTTGTTGCCAACGAACGAAAGAGGTGTAAAATCATGGCAAAACCATGGACAGCAGAAGAATTAACGATTATGAAGCAGCGGTATCCGAAAGAGGGCGCGAGCGATGCGCTCGTAAAGACCTTGAACCGCACGAAGCAGGCGATTCACTTCAAGGCCCAGCAAGTGGGGCTTCGTAATGCGAATCGAAAGAGGTTCACGGACAAGGACGTTGAGATTCTGAGAGCGCGGTATCCGAACGAGAGTGCCAGCAAAGACCTCCAGAAACTGCTCGGCAGAAGCGCCGCGACCATTAACAGAAAGGCTCGTCTGCTCGGCATAAAAGGCACTCGGCATTATTGGACCGAGGAGGAGTTGAAGATTCTGGCTGAACGATACCCGAAAGAGGGAGCAAGCCAGGAACTGGTGCAACTGTTTCAGCACAGTGCCTATCTCATCAGTATTAAGGCTAACGCATTGGGGCTCCGATACGAAAATAGACGCCGGTGGACTGACGAAGAGGAGGATATTCTCATTGAGAGGTATCCTTGGGAAGGTGCAAGCGAGGCTCTTTTGAAAGACCTCAACCGCAGCCGTGCTTCTGTCTTGAACCATACGAGCATCATGGGTCTTGTGTGCCAGAAACGCTCGACATGGACGGTTGATGAGGAAAAGGTGCTCCGGGAACGCTTTCCCGTGGAAGGTACGAGCAAATCTCTGCAGAAAACTCTGAACCGAACAAGCACTGCCATCTACTGCAAGGCGATGCGCTTAGGATACCAAAAACCTGCCCAAAAGAATCGCAAATGACCTCTTGCACATCCGTGCGGCTCGAGGTATACTAACCCTGTAATCAAAAAGAATTATCTTTTGCGAGGACTCCGCTACTGGCGCAGTTCTCGTTTTCTTTTTGCCCGGATTTCCGCAGGACCCACAGAGCACCGGCACTACTTGCCGCCTGCCGCCAGCAAGCAGGGTACTCACCGAAACCCCAGCAGAAAGGCCCCCGGTGCGGATGCCAGTGCGGGATAATGCATGTTCAGAACGGAAAACAAAAATGCTGCCGCCCAGCTAACGGGTAGCAGCATTTTTGTTTGTCTGGGATAGTCAGAGGCTATAGGTTAAGTATTAGACGCGAACGCCCATCTCGTCAGCCTTGTCATCCTCGACAACCAGATAGTAGTATACGTCACCGAACTCTAAGCCCAACTCATCGGCATACTTTTTCAGAGTGTCAGAGAACACTTTCAGGTTAAAGCCATTGCCGGGATGCTCTTTCTGCCATGCTTCGATTTCCCGCTTCGATGCGGCAACACAGGGTCTATCTTCCTTGTCGTCATCGTCAAAGGTGAATCCGTCTACCAGACGGCGGGGGGTATCGTCCGAAGCCTCATTCTGGATGACATAGGCGACGATAGCGGCTTTGCTGTTATAGTCCGAGTTCTCCGCAAAGAAGTCCTCGATGTCGCCATGCCGTACAACAACATTCTCGTAGAAATCCTTGATTTCGTTGTCGGCGTACTCGTTCGTCATGACCTTCTTATGGTTTTTAAGGAACTTGATGAAGGTCTCGTCGCTCAGGTTGTCAGCATAGAATCCGAGTGCATCCACACGAACTTTCACAAGACTGCTCAGGAACTTCTCCATTTTCGCAAAGACGTGCTTTGCTGTAAATGCCTTCTTCAGGTTTATGGTATAGTAGAATACCGGGAAGTCTTTAATATCTACACCGCTTTCCATGAAATTTTCTCCCACTTTGTCGATAGCCTTGCGCAAAAAGGGTGCATACTTGTACAGTGCATCGACATCGGTGATGTAGTCGGTAATGTACAGCTCATTGTTTTTGCTGTAATGACCCAAGAGCCCGACGGCCACAGAAAGGCGGATGCCACGCTGAAAATTTGTCAAATCGAAAGTAACGGGGTAAATGACATTCGCAACAGTACCGTCCTCAGAATACTCGACGGGAGCCGAGCAACGATGAATACCGAAAAGGTCATAGCCGTCCTTGTGGATGCTCATGTACTGATTCTCGAGGATGACGAGATTATACAGCGGCAACGCCATCGGAATCTGCGCTTTCAGGAATTCAAGGAAATAATTGACGTTCTCGTGAATCCATGTGGAGTCGTCCACGGTTTCGATGCGTTTCTTAGACTCCACGACATCCTCACCCGGAAGCGGCTCATAACCGCATGCCTGACGAAGCTCGTTTTCCGTCACGGCATCCGTTGCCTTGGCGATTTTCTTCAAGGTAACCTCTGTAGGCTGAGACTGTGTTTTGCCGTTCGCAAGACGGTTCACATATACGCGGCCGAGATGCGATGTCTGGGAAAACTGCTCCTGTGTCCGCGTACCGATGGCTTTCTTGACGAGCGCCGCCAGCTTATCGGGGTCATATCCCGCATTCTCCTTATCATTATACTCGGAACTGTCATCCTTGTTCAGCCAGCCGTCAAGAATCGAATAACCGATATCATGCAGGGAAGCATATACATGTCCGTCTAAGTCTTTGGAGGGGGACGGCATGTGTGCGTTGTCTTCAAGGCACTCCACCTTTTTGCACAGGTGTGCGCACTCGCTGGCAACAAGTATATACGGCGCATTCAACTCTTTTAGCCTTGGAATGCGGTCGTTGCTGTCGCGGAGCAGTTTTGCCAGATATACAATATCTGAAAGCTGGTCAGGAGGCATCTTCTTGAAAACATCTGTGCCGAGTTCGATTTCAGTGATGACAGGGAGAGTAACAGAGGCATCGATGTCTTTGGCGTATTGCAGGATAGCTTCGACAACAAAGTAGTAGCTATCATATGCCTTATAATCGATATGGACAACGGTATCCGTTTTTTTTATAGGGACAATCGTTCCTTTGCCATCTTTAACGCCATAAAAAGCCGAAACGGTCATGAAATCTTCAAGGACCTTCTCATCAACATGCAATGCCTCGGCAATCATCGGCAGCTGCTTGCGAAACAGGACAGGGGCATTCAGCTTGACAGAGAACATATAGCGACTCCTTTCGCGTGTATCATTTTGTAGCTTTGTGTATCATTCTGTAACTATTATACGGGGACGCAAATAGAATTGCAATAGGGAAAACAACAAAAAGATACAAAAAGGTACACGAAGATACAAGAACGAAAGGTACAGGAAGGGGTTCGCCCTATTTCCGTTCTGGACGAAGCAGTTTGGGATAAGTGACGCGCTGGAAATCCGGATGTTGCCGCTCGGTAGGCTGCTAACGGGCTGCAAAAAAGAAGGAGGCGGAGCTGCCGACGAATTTCTCTCGTGTTCGGCGCTTGGCAGTTGCACATTCGTGCGAATTGAATACAATGGAGAATATAAGCTGATGTAGTGTATAAGCCGCAGGGATTCGTTTTCTGCGGCTTGATTTTTCTCGAAAAGAGGTACAAAGATGCGGAATCGAAAGAAAGCCAAGAAGGCTGCTTCTCTTGTCATGGCGGTCATGATGACCTTGACCCTGGTGCTTGGTACGGTGGTGCCGGTCGTTTTGCAGACGGCAGCAGTTTTCTAAAAACTCATAGTTTGCTCTAGCCCCGCGTGGATGAAATGTCTGCGCGGGGCTTTTTTGTTTTGCGGAGGAAATAGTCATGGCGGAAAAGAAGCGGCAATATTCACGAGCGCTCGCACAGAAACGGTGTCTGGAAGCGATTGAGCGAGCCATTCTCATCAATAAGAGCGAGGCGGAAAGACCTTTCGTGTTTCAGGTACAGGAACTGGTCGTGTTCGGACCCCTGGTCGATACCGATGCGCCTACGGTCCACGGAGTAGATATCCTTGCGACCACGGCGCGGCATCACAGATACCGGAATCGGGATGAGGCATTTCACAGCGACAGCGAGGATTTCATCAATAAATACGCTCCATTCAGTATCTGTTCGTGGCGGTTCCGTGAAGAGTTCCCGGAAAAGGATATGCTGAACCACCTCAAAGGCCGGCACATGGGCATCGTGACGATGTACGGGCAGCAGGACAGGGCTTTGCTCGACGAGGGCAGATTTTTTACCATCATCCGAGACGGCAAGGTTCAGGCTGACCAGCTGGATGCCTTGAAGGAACTGTTCCGAGGTAAAGCATGAGCGCCGTCATGCTGATGCAGGGAGACTGCTGCGAAAAACTAAACGAGATTCCGGCACATTCTGTAAATCTCGTCTTAGCGGACCCGCCCTACGGTATCACACATCAGGCTTGGGATACGGTATTGCCGTTTGAGGATTTCATCATGAAGGACGGAAAGCGACTAAGCCTGACTGAGTTTCTTCTTTCCCGCTATAAGGCGGGGATTTCCTATGCTGATGCTATGTCCGAATGGACCCAAAACAAACAGCAGGGGATTTGGACGCAGCTGGATAGAATCCTGACCGAAAACGGCGCAGTTGTTCTTTTCTCGGCAGGAGCGTACACCAAGACCCTGATGGATGGCAAGACCATTCCGTGGCGGTATAACCTCATCTGGCAGAAGACATCTCCGGTAGGATTCCTCAACGCGAACCGGATGCCGCTAAGGGCGCATGAAGACATCCTGGTCTTTTACAGGAAGCTGCCAACCTATAACCCACAGAAGACCTCAGGGCATCCAAGAAAAGTCTCAACGGCGGAGCATAAGCGGAACTCCAAGATGACTGAGGATTACGGGAAATACAAGGCAAAAAGCTACGACAGCACCGAGAGATTTCCCACGAGTGTGTTGACCTTTGCCACCGATAAGCAGAAATGTGCGGCGCACGGAACACAAAAACCCGTAGCGTTGTGTGAGTGGCTCATAAAAAGCTACACGAACGAGAGCGATACGGCCCTTGATTTCTGCATGGGCAGCGGCTCGACCGGCGTAGCAGCAATGAATACGAATAGAAACTTTATCGGCATCGAAAAGGATGCCGATTTTTTTGTTGTTGCGAAAGAGCGAATCGCCGATGCGGCGCAAAGCCGTTGAAGATACCGCTATTTGTTTTCGCACAACGACAAACAAAAAGCATCTTAAACACACGCGTGCGTTCGATAAATGAGCGCGTGTGTTTTTTTGTGCATTCCGCGCATTTAACGCTCATTTTTTGTAAATAAGTATCCGATGCGGAGCGATTCTGCATCGGCTTTTTATAGGACCAAAAATGAATAAGAACAAAGTATACACGCATGTTTCGCTGTTTTCCGGTGCAGGGGGACTTGATATCGGCTTAGAGCAAGCCGGGTTTCGCACGGTATGGGCGAACGACTTCAATCATGATGCCTGCGAGACCCATAGGTTGTGGAGTAATGCCACGGTGGTAGAAGGCGATATCGGCAAAGTGGACTACGATACCATCCCAGATTGCGGTATTGCTTCCTTTGGATTCCCGTGCCAGGGTTTCAGCCTGTCGGGACCAAGGAAAATCAACGATAGCCGGAATGTGCTCTACCGGCATTGCGTCAAGCTGGTCGAAAAGAAGCAGCCAAAGCTGTTCCTTGCTGAGAATGTCAAAGGCTTGCTGACGCTGGGTGGCGGAAAAATCAAGGACGCTATCATCGCGGATTTCGAGAGCAAGGGATATGTGGTGTCCATCAACCTTGTCAATGCTGCGGACTATCATGTCCCGGAAGATAGACAGCGAATCCTCCTTGTGGGCATCCGAAAAGACCTCGCTGAAAAGTATGGCGTAGAGTTCAAGGTTCCTGCACCGTTTCCTGACCGCATCAGTATCCGGCAGGCGTTAGAGGAATTAGCACCGGCGGCGGAGGATGAAATCTGCAAAGAAGCCTACTCCTCGCGCTACATGTCCCGGAACCGGAAACGCGGCTGGGACAGCGTATCGTTCACGATTCCCGCGATGGCTAAGCAAGTACCTCTCTGGCCCGGGTCGCCTGACATGGTGAAGGTCGGCAAAGACCTTTGGCAGTTCGGTGAGGAAGGTAGTACCAGACGGCTGTCCTATAGAGAAGCAGCCGCTATCCAGACATTCCCGAAAGATATGGTCTTTTGCGGGAATCTGACGAGCAAGTATAAGCAAATCGGGAATGCAGTTCCCTGTGAACTCGCAAGAGTCGTGGGAACGGAACTGTACCGTATCTTGAGCAAAATTGAAGAGCAAGAAAGTCATTGTCCGGCATGAGTGATTCGTGCCGGATTTTTTATTGGAGTCATCATGCCAGAGACAAGAAAATATACCGTTGCTGACCTGTTCGCGGGTGTAGGTGGATTGAGTTACGGGTTTTCAAGGAACGACCGCTTTGCTTTGAAATCATCTTGGCAAACGAGATGCAAAAGGATATTGCGAAAGCATATACCCTCAACCATCCTGCGGTCAATATGCTGCAAGGAGACATCAAAGATTTGTCCGAAGATGTCCTGCGTCAAACGATAGGAAACCGGACAGTTGATGTCGTAGTCGGTGGCCCGCCGTGTCAGTCATACTCCACGCTCGGTAAACGGCAGATGGATGCGCGGGCAAATCTCTTCATGGAATACAAGCGCGTTCTCTGTATCCTGCATCCGAGAGCCTTCTTGTTCGAGAATGTCAAAGGCATTCTGAGCATGGATAAAGGAGCCCTGTTTGAGCATGTCCGCAAAGAATTCGAGGATATTGGGTACAGTCTCCAATACAAAATCCTCAATGCCGTGGACTACGGTGTACCGCAGCTGCGAGAACGGGTCATTCTAGTAGGGTTCTTGGACGACAATCCCTTTCAGTACCCGGAACCTACACACGGAGAAGGGCTACTGCCGTATGTGACGCTGCAAGATGCGCTCAAAGACCTGCCTGCGCTCTCGTGCGGGAAGGAAAGCACCGTGTATGCCGCTCCTCCAGATAACGAGTTTCTTTCATGGGTCCGGCAGGGTGGCTCCGATACGCTTACGGAACATAAAGCCCCGAACAACAGCGCCCACCTTCGCAAAATCATGGCGGCGCTCAAAGATGGGCAGGGCAAGGATGATTTGCCGAAAGAACTCAGACCTAAGAGCGGGTTCAAGAACACCTACGCGAAACTCTGGTGGGAGAAGCCTGCCACTACCATCACACGGAACTTTGCCTGTCCCTCCTCATCGAGATGCATCCATCCGAGAGATTCAAGGGCACTCACGATACGAGAAGGAGCACGGTTACAGAGTTTTCCGGACAACTATCAGTTCTACGGCTCGGATTGCCTGAAACGCTTAGAAATCGGCAATGCCGTCCCGCCACTGCTTTCGGTGGCGTTGGCTGAACAGATGCTGAAAGCACTCGATGCAGAAAAATAACATACCTACCGATTTTCGGCACTAAGTAGCCGGGAGCGAGGATATTACATGAATAATAATAGCGCCGAATGGCAACACGAATTCTACTTGACGCATGACAAGTACCGGATGCAGAGGCAAGGGACGGATTGCTATAAGGTCGTCAAAAGCCTTACTCGTATACTGCAGCTGCCTACCATTGCGAAACTCACGACAGACAATGAATCGGTCATCGGTGATTTCCGACTGAACAGAGGCGAGTATGGGCTTGAGCCCTACGATGAGTACGCTATCAAGGTGGATGACACCTACGGTGCATCATTCTATATCCTTGTTCATAGAAGGGCTGATACAACTTTCCTGTGCCCGATTCTCGTGGGCTTTGAGGGTGAGAACACTTGCGCCATGGTCATGCCTACCGATAACTGGCGGATGCGGGAAATGACGGCATTTGTCGAGCTGAGAAAGGCTGAGAAGGAATTCGGTGTGGACGGACTGATGATGGCGGTGAATACACAAAATGGGGTATACGGCTACCTTTCCGTTTTGAACGAGTCTGGCAACCTGCTGGAACGGTGGCTGCGAACCGAGCGCGATTCACTACATATACGGAACTCTGTGACGGCTCCGAGCTCAGCGGCGCTGATACTGCAAATCTGGCTGCATACGATATGTCTCTGGAAACGGCGGTGTCTGAGTCGGAAAGTCGAGCAGCGTATCGTACACGCAAACGGAGAGCAGGAAACGGTCTGGGATGTTAGAGAATGTCTAAGCACAACCAAGCAGACTATCGTGGACCTCAAAAAGGGCATCGTGGTCTATGTAAATGACGGTACCGGGAAACGGGCATTTGCCGGGTTCTGTGTACTCCAATCTGAGCGCTGCGGGCATTTCCGGCATCTGCAAAGCGGCAAAATCGTCTATGTCCGACCTACGACCGTTCACTACAAGAAGCTGAACCCCTACAAGGCTATCAGTCAGACTGCCAAGCCGGTAATCTACCGAAATACGGAAGATTTCCTGCGCGAGAAGTCCTACCTCGAAAACGATGTTCTTATGATGCTCAAATGCAATGGCATCGAGTATCAGCGGGAAAAGATGTTTCCGTGGATGGGGAAGAAGCGCTTGGATTTCTTCCTGCCGGGCAAGAACATCGCTATCGAGTGTCAGGGTGTGCAGCACTTTTACCCCTACGGCAGCGATGACAGAGATTTCGAGGCGCGGAAGCAGCGGGATACAGACAAGTACAACGAATGCACCAGCAACGGTGTGCAGGTTCTTTACTACGTGAGCGAATTGATTCCGGTGCCTGACGAGATGGCGAGAAAATACCGGTATGTGACCAGCCTCGATGAGCTACTGGCAATTTTAACGACAAATGATTGATTTTGACTCCTCCGATGTTACGGCGTCGGGGGTTTTGTTTTTTGGAGGATACGGAGATGGCAAACTTTAACATCCCTTATAAAACCGAGCGCGAAGGACAGATGGAGTTCTTTGATAACTATGGCATCCCGTATATTGATGATGCTTCTGTCCTCGTTGACAACACCGATGGCGTTTACAATGGCAACATCATCGAGTTCAAACTTTCCATCAATAACCTTAACAGGGTCTTGTTTCAGGCTATCAAGTACCTGTCGAAGATGCGTGTTAAAGGCGAGTCCGTGCCTGCCACCATTTTGTTGGTGGACCTGAATTCTACTACGGTTTATGCCTACAAGTCCGAGGATTACCGGGATGAAATCCAGAAAGTCTATACCGGCGCGGCGTCTAAGAATAATGAGGGATTTGTTGCGGGAAAGTATGACCAGAAGCTGGATTATAGCAATATGGTAGAGTCCGCCGAAGTAAAAAAGTTACTGAAAGGCAGGAAGGTCTGCCCAGATGAGATGTATATGCCCATTGACATCGATGAAAGCTGCATTGTTGGATGGGCAGAACGGTATTACCGCGAAAAGCCCAGTGCCAGCAAGGGAGATTTCCTCGGCGATGATACCGGAACAGCCGTCAAAGTGACTGGTGAAATCAGAGACCCTCGTCATTTCAAGGGCCTTATCAATCCTTACACCGGAAAATCCAACGAGAAGTTCAAGTACCTGATGGACTGTCTGAACGACCGTCTCTCTAAAAAGGATTTGGGAGCCTTCTATACGCCTGTTGCCTATGCGAAGAAGGCAGCAGAACTGGTACAGATGGCTGTAGACCGTGTTCCTGATGGAAATGACTACATCATTCTGGATAGATGCGCCGGTACGGGTAATCTGGAAGCCGCTTTGATAGGCTTGACAGATAAGAACGGTGACGAACTCATCGAACATTGTGTGGTCAGTACCTACGAGTATTATGAGTATAAGGTTCTGTCTGAGCGCATCGGCGATAAGGTTCGTGACATCATCCCTCCGTCTGAGGCAAATGTCGTTTATGAGAACGGCAAGGTTGCCAACGCGGACGCAATGAGTAAAGAGTTCATCGAAAACCCGCTGATTAAGCGATATGTAGATGATGACAAATGTACGATTATTTTGTTTGAAAATCCGCCGTATAGGGATGCTGGCGCTTCAGATTCTGAAAACACAAAAGGGTTTAAAAATTTTGTGAATTCGGAAATGTTGAAGGAATCTTTATCCAATAAAACCGTGGCATATGATTTGGCAAATATGTTTATCTGGTCTGGATACAAATATTATCTTCGACAATCAACGGATAGCTATATCGTGTTTTCGCCTATTAAATATTGGAAAATGCATCAATTATCGGCTAAAAAATGCATAGATGGTTATGTATTTAATAGAAAGCATTTTCACGCTACAGCTAGTGCTATTTTTTGCATACTGTGGAGCAATGAAGATGATTTTGGGGAAGTATTGAAATTAAAAGCTTATGATGTGATTGATGATAAAGCCTTTGAAATTCAGCAGTCACCAATCACATGTAAAAAAGTACATGAAATGTCAAATAAGTATCTTCCTTCTACAAAATCATTTACAGGTACAACTGGCATTGTTTGTGGATTAGACGGCGTTGAAGTGGTAAAAAAAGCTCGTGGAAAAGCATTGTACAATAGCGATTACTTTGCTTATATACGACTAAACGGGTTTAATCTTGATGCACTAAATCGAACATTAACAACTGTTATGCCATATCCAGCCATGGGTAGATATTTAACAAAGGACAATTATTTATTGCTTATTTCACTGTTTGTGGCGAAAGTGTTTCAAGAAGAAAACTGGTACGAAAAAGATATCTACGCAACTACTTCTGATGGCGGCAATGCTTATACCCATGACACAGAGTTTTTGAAGTCGTGTCTGATTTATACCTGCCTCTCTAATCAGAACAAGTGCTTGTCTTTTGACGGTTCCGATGGCAGATACTACCGTAACGAACTCTGCTTTGATACAACGAATGGCGATACGGTAGCATCCGCAGACCTTGCAAAGATGACCTTGGATGCAGATGAGAAAGCCCTTGTCGCGCTCTGGAATAATATTCTGGGCGAGGCAAAGAAAACCGAAAATTATGATAGTCGGCTTACTTATGGCGTATATCAGATTACGAAAGAACTGAATACATTCAAGACCATCGGCACTGGTAAGAGTAAGAAAACGGTCTATGATTATCCCATTCTGAATGGCTATCTGGACACCCTGCGCACTATGCTGAAAGCATACTATAAGAGCCATATCACCGAAAAGATGTTTAAGTACGAACTGTTGAAATGATGGATAACAGGCTGAACCATTCTGAAAATGGATGGTTCAGCCATGTTTGTAAAAAGAACAAACTATTAGGAAAAAACAAAAAAAGGAGGAACGGACGATGTCTCTAATCATTCATTTTCTTACGAAAGACGGCATAGTTGTCATTTCTGACAAACGAACAACCGTCGATAAGGACAAAGAAAATACACATTATATGGATGCTACAACCAAGACAATTGCTTTTCCTAATATGGTAGTCGTAAGCCATTGCGGAGATAATTATATTGACAAAAACAAGAAAATCTCAACAACAAATTTCCTTTTAGAAATTCGCGAAAAATACGGTCAAGCAAATGGAATTAAAGAAATTCCTTTGATTATTCTTAACGAGTACAAAAATAAAGAATACGTTTCAAACGTATCTCTTATAGTATCCGGAATTGACGATACAAACAATATGATGACGTATTTCATCACGCCAAAAACAAGTGAAATCAAATTGGATTTTGTTTGCAAAGAATTTGGTGGGAGCAACTATGGAGCAGAGTATAGCGGACTAACAAAAATAACTCATTCAATCTTAACATCCGATTTTCAAATAAATTGGGATAATCTTACCATAGAAGGTGCGATTGACCTCGGCATGGCTTGCTTAAAAGCCACAGCTACAGCGGCAAAATATGGAATCACACAAGGCGTAAGCGAAAATTGTGATGTCTATATATTGTCTCGGTTTCACGGAATCGGTTGGCTGATAGAAGATAAATTGAAACCTGACGAAAACGCAGCAGATGATGCACATCAGAAATACATGATGGAGCAAGCGAAGAAAGATTTGAAAAAGCAAAGGCGCATAAAGAGAAGCGCAGAGAAAAAACAAACGAAGTCGCCATTGTAACTTGTGCAATGACGGCTTTTTATTTGAGATTAGAAGTGCAATGACAACAGAGAATTTTATCGCCAGAGCAAAACAAATTCATGGTAACACTTATGATTACTCGAAAGTAAAATACAAAAATACTGGGACAAAGGTAGAAATTATATGCCCAAAACATGGCTCATTTTCTCAAAACGCAGGCAATCATATAAATCCAAAAATACGGTGTGGATGCCCGTATTGCGCGGGAAAAAAGGTTATGTCCGGAGTTAATGATTTTGCTACTTTATACCCAGAAGCTGCATCCGAATGGGATTATTCCAAAAACATTGTGCTGCCATCAGAAGTGCTTCCAAGGACAAACAAGAAATACTATTTTCTTTGCTCGAAGGGACATTCATATCTACAATCTCTAAACAACAAAACAAGTAAAAATTACGGATGTCCTTATTGCTCAGGGCAAGCGTTACTTAAAGGATATAACGACCTACAAACGGTTCATCCGGAAATCGCGAAAGAATGGGATTATTCAAAAAATAAGAATGGTCCATCGGATTACCGGTATGGAAGTGGATATAAAGCTTGGTGGGTATGCAATAAATGCGGACAATCATATCAAAGTCCCATCAATGTCCATATCAGAGGACATAAGTGTCCATATTGTTCGGGGCAAAAGGTCGCCACAGGAAAGAATGATTTGCAGACCTTATATCCAGAAATAGCAAGGGAATATTCTGATAAAAACAGTGTTCCTGTAAACCAAATATCGGCGCATACACACCACAAGACTATTTGGAATTGTCCGTTCTGCGGCAATGAGTACACAGCTTCCATCAATCATCGAACATCGGGTGAAACAGAGTGTCCGATTTGCGCAAAAGCGTCAAAAGGAGAGCGAAAAGTCAAGGCTGTTTTGGATGAACTTGGCGTTACATATAAGCAGCAGGAAAGTTTCGAGGATTTGAAAGACAAACATCCACTACGGTTTGACTTTACCATTTACCAAAACGACAAACTGATTGCCGTGATTGAATTCAACGGGATTCAGCACTACAAGCCAAGAAGTGTTTTTGGCGGAGAAAAGGCATTTCAGATGCAGAAAAAGCACGATTTAATGAAAGTGCAATATTGCGTTGACCACGGTCTGTACTTGTTACAAATCCCGTACAAGACATGTGAGTGTGACACAGAAGAATACGTCAGAAGGTTTTTTAGGAACCTCGACACCTATCATATAATCATGGAAAATCAAGCACGCTGGCAACGCTCTGGAAGCTGACATCAAGAAACTCGTACTGGATGATGATGTGACCAAGAAGGCAGGCATCATCCCGTTCATTCTCTCTGACCGTACTTGGCGCGACGAAAAACATCTGTCCCTTCGTGCATTCACTGAGTCGCAGAAACTCCGCGCCTATGAGTGGCAAGGTCACAAGTGTCCTTTGTGCGTTGCAAATGGCATCAACACCGAGTACGCCTTTGAGGATATGGAAGGCGACCACATCATTCCTTGGAGCAAGGGCGGGCATACCACCGACAACAACCTGCAGATGCTGTGTAAAAAGTGCAATGCAGCGAAATCGGATATGTAATGGTGGGAGCATATCATGAAAAAATATCGCTATTTCATGTTCGGTATGTTCACCGGCACAGATGGGAATATAAGTGTCGTGCTTTTTCAAAAATCCAATTTATAATCCCCTGTAAGAATCCCATCAACCTCCATTGTTGCGTTCGGGTCTGCTCGAAACCCAGCTTTATGACACATCCTAATGCAACTTTCCGCGTTCCTTACGGTCTCGGCTGCGGGCTGGCAGGCGGAAACTGGGTAACGGTGCTGAATCTCATTGAAGAAGCCGCCAATGCTTGGAATGTGAACGTTGAGATTTGGGTGCTGCCCAAAAAGTAAAGGATTAGCATGTACAATACCAACTACAAATGCGTCAAGCCGTTCGATGTATGGCTTGATGCCATCGGTCAAGATGGCAAGAAAATTCCATATCGGGTAAAGCGTGGGACCATCTGGCGTCTGGTCTGGTGCGGCGGCGAGCAGAACTTCAAGGAACTTTCAGGTCCAAATAAGATGCACATTACACTGCCGGATGAATATGTTGAACAACATTTCAAAAAGGTGTAAGTATGGGTAATTACTGTCCATATGCAAACGGCAATGTTGTATACCTCCAATGTAAAGAATGCGAAGAGAAACTCTGCGAGAAAGACTGGTTCTTTTGCGGAGTTGCGGGAACTCCATTATCGATGATGAAGTCCCGCAAACAAATGTCGGAATATCTCGACAAGATGCTTGCTAAGCGAGACAAGGCCGTTATCGCTGCAGAATCCGGCCAGAAAATAGCGGCTTTGGCGGCTATGTACGCCAGCGAACGCGGATACTCTTTCATATCTGTTGCAAATGATGATTTGCCCACATACCTCGCCAAACAGCAGCAAAAAGGATGTGTAATGTTTGATAGAGCCGAAAACGAACGAGAAATCGAAAACACCTGTCGTGAGCTGCACATACCGCTGCGGCACTGTAAATTGGAAGGAGCGTAAAACTATGATGTACCAAAAGCTGGTTCGGGATAATATCCCGGCTATCATTGAGAAGAACGGGGAAACCTGTGTGACGCGCACGCTGTCCGACAAAGAGTACGAGGACGCTCTGATGAACAAACTGCAGGAAGAGGTCGCCGAACTGCTGGAAGCCTACACAGCCAAGGAGCGGAGCGTTCTGGACTGCGCTGAGGAGATGGCGGATGTGATGGAGGTCATGTACGCTATGGGCAAGACTTGCGCTGTTTCCAAACGAGAAATTGAACAGGTACGGAGCCAGAAAGCAGCAGAGAAGGGAACTTTCTCTAAGAAAATCTTTTTGGTTTCGACAGAAAAGTGAAGGGAGCATGCTTGTGACGCAGCAAGACACAATGCGGTTAATCAGAAAACTGATTTTTGCCAAATACAGTCAAGACCCCACGCATTTTTGTCGGTGTGTGGACGAAATTGCACAAACCTTGGACGAGCAAGGCGACAAGGAAGGTGCCCGCGCTATTCGCAACACTTCCCGTGATGGCTATGTGAAATCATACTACGAGGCAAGTAGACAAACGCAGCCTCTCGGTAGCCCCTTTGTCAGCTATAAACCTGCGTTCGTCATCGACAACAAGGATATCGCGTTGTGGCACGCGAGGAACGATAATCCGCAAATGCGGGTCCGACACATTTTAGAGTATATCGAAAACGGGGAAATGGTCGGAAAAGATGTGCTGGAATACGATGCAAGCACAGATAAATGGCATCGTATCGAGGCGGAATCTATCGAGTTGGTATAGGGACACTACATCACCCATGCTCATCTAACCCCTTTCTGCTGGCGGTCAGAAGATGAAATAAAATATACAAACAGAGATTTTTATCAACAGCCCCTTGCACATTTGTGCGAACTGCATACAATCTAAATTATAGACTAAAAAATGTACCCTGATGGCTGTTGTGATAGCTGTCAGGGTCTTTTTGTTGCCTGCCAATCTACTATTCGGAGGGATTACAATGATGCTCAAAGACTTGTCCAGCGAACAGCAGGACCTTGTACGGCTGGCGCTTGACGGGAAAAATGTGTTGTGCGATGCCTGTATCGGAAGCGGTAAGACATCCACCATCAATGTCTTGTGCAACGAGTTTGATTCCTCTAAGGAAATTCTGTACCTGACCTATAACCGGCTTTTGAAACTCGATGCGCAGGAAAAGATTCTGAACGATAATGTCACGGTCCAGAACTATCATGGATTTGCCTCGAAAATCCTGTACCGGCGCGGCATCAAAAATATCGGACAGGGCGAGCAGATTGGAATGGTCTTGAAGAAGCGCGTTCCTGTCGGGCACTTTGATGTGCTTATCATCGACGAGTATCAGGACATCAACGAGGAAATCTCGAAGATGCTCGAATACATCAAGGAATCGAACCCCGGTCTTCAAATCATCGCAGTCGGGGACATGAAGCAAAAAATCTATGACCAGACTTCGCTGGATATCTGGTCGTTCATCCATAAGTTCTTAGGCAAGCACACGCAGGTCAACTTCACGCAATGTTTCCGCCTGTCCCATGACCTCGCACAGCGGCTCGGAAATATCTGGGGCAAGGATATCAACGGCGTGAACAAGAACTGTAAGGTATCGACCATGTCCCGTGAACAGGTGGTAGACTATCTGGATACCAAGAACCCGAAGGATGTCCTGTGTCTCGGAGCCAGAACGGGGTCTATGGTAAAGGTTCTGAATGAACTGGAAGCAAGACCCGGCAACCTCTATGACAAGAACCATGTATATGCCAGCATCAAGGAACCGGACGGTGAAAAGCATGTAGCACCTGGCGCAGATGTCGGTATCTTTACGACCTTTGACGGCAGTAAAGGCATGGAGCGCCCTATCTGCGTTGTCTTTGATTTCACGGAATCCTACTGGTGTTCCCGTGTATTTCAGCCTATGGCGCGGTATGAGATTCTGAGAAACCTTTTCTGCGTTGCGGCGAGTCGCGGTAAAGATGAGGTCATCTTTGTAGAGCCTCCGAAAAAAGAGGACAGATTTGGGCTGGTCAGCGATAAGACCCTGATGACTCCCGTCAAGATGAATCAGGAGTTCAATACAAAGTTCGATATCTCTGAGATGTTCGACTTCAAGTTCGATGAAGATGTAGAGCACTGCTACCAGCTCATCAATACGACGCCGGTCTTCCATAAGGATGTACATGAAATCGAAATCAAGCATTCGGATGCGATGATTGACTTGGCTCCCTGCATCGGCATCTACCAGCAGGCGAACTTCTTCGACTACTACGATATCGACAGCGCGATTGCCTTCTACATGTACCTGCATAACGACAAGAAGGTAGCGCTGCCTTCCAGCTGGAAATCCGTGGAGGAGAAGGTCCTGTTCCTGACGATGCTGATGACGAGTCAGGACCGGTATGTGAAGCAGGTTGAGTTGCCCTTTATTACGAGAGCGCAGGAAACCGACCTGAACAAGCGCTTGTCTATGGTGTTCACTCCAGACGAGTCCGTACAGGAACATTGTGAGTTGACTGCCATAGTAGATACCAAGGCAAAGAAGAAACTTGTTATCAGCGGCATGGCGGATGTCGTGAAGGACAACAAGGTCTATTTGCTGAAATTCGTGTCTTCGCTCGCGCACAAGCATTTCCTGCAATGTGCCTGCTATATGCTGGCTACCGGGTTAAAGCAGGGTGTTGTCTGGAATATCCGCGATAACATGATGTATGAAATCGAGATTCCGGACCCTGACAAGTTCCTGGACGCGGTAATCACCTGTATCACGAAACAGGTCTTTGCCAAAGCAGAAAGCTATACGATTTCCAAGGACTATACGCAGGACCTCGATACCATCATCGAGCAAATCATGACCGATGATTCGCTGCCGGAATTCGATGTCGGCGGCAATGTCAAGGAAGAAAAGAAAACGGCTGATGAAGGTATCTCTATCATCCGCCGTGGTGAGCAGTACATCATTGTGGATGCTGCAAACCGTCAAATCATCGATAACAGCGCCATGAACGGCTACGATTCGATTCTCGCTGCCTGTGAGGATTATGTCAGGAAAAACAAGCAGCTGGCAGAAGAATCCATGTCCAAGAAGGAACTGCTCAGCGTTATTGAGGATTGGCTCGACAATCACAGGGATTTCGAAGCAGCTATGACTAAGACCGAGGTGGATATCAAGCACCATATCGGAGAATATGCGAACTACGCTTCTCTTTCCACCTATGTTGTTCGTAAGATGCTCAAAGACCGTGGTCTTATCATCAATTTCAGCGAACGCCAGCTGCTGAAGGTCTGGAAGGAGCGGAAGAAGAAGGATACGAATGCCGTGGAGAATACGCGGTACGAGACCCTTGCCTCTACGCTCGAATCCCTCGTTAAGGCAGGGGTCGATGTCCAGCTTGAAATGCCGGAAGAGGAGAAGGTCGCAAAGCCAGAACCGGACCCGGAAGAAGAAAAGCCTCAATTCGATAAGCGCATCCCCTATACCGTTATTCGTTCGTCCCGGCTCTCTAAGCCCAACGATGTGCGGTATATTGTCGTCAATCTGAACGACAAGGACCAGGTGCTGGACGATGCAAGCGGATACGGATACAAGTCGATTTCTGCCGCACAGAAGGGTTACGGATATAAATGCCGGAATCTCACCAAGTACGGGGAAGTTAAGCACTCGTCAAAGCCCAAAACCAATATCCCGGTCTCGCAGAGCCGTCAGCTCTCGTTCGGGGACTTCTGAGAAGGAGGGAACATCATGACCTACAGCGAAGCATTCCCTTTATGGGTGGCGGAAGTGTATCACAACCATGGCTATGAGCCGGGAAAATGGTACGGGTCAGAGGTTGCAGAAACGCTGTACAATGAAGCCATGGCGACCTACAACGGTCCTCCCGCCACGATGTGGGACTATATAGAAGCTATCCCGTCTGCGGATGAATTCGCGTATTTAGACTATGCCATTGAACGGCTGCACCGCGATAACATCAACCTGAACGCACTCTCCGACAAAGAGCGCTGGGCTTTGATGGATAAAATCGTCGCAGAGTATCCGCAGTACAAGAACGTTCGCACATCCCGTGCCAAGCAGGTACAGCAGACCTCGATGCAGGCGGCGCTCGATGCCGAGCGTGATGTTCTCTTGCAGGCTGCAAGGCGCAATGTGAGCCGGTACAGTGAGGCAGAGGATGCCACAAAGGATTTTGTAATCAAGTAAGGGGGCAGTAACAGAATGGTCAAGATTTACGGCTACAGTGACGATACCGTTTGTCTGGATAATTCCAAATACTTCGAGAATGAAATCGAGTGCTTCGATGTTGCCGGTGTCAGGCTCTATTTGGATGACGGCACGGTGCTTTTTGTCTGCTACTCCTCCGGTGTCTGGCGTATTTTCATCGAGCAGGAAGGTTCCGCGCCGCACCGGCACAAGGTCTGTCAGGAGACGAATGAGGACGACTACAGCGATGAGTTTTACACCGAAGCTGATGTTGTTCGGCATGAAATTGCATCGGCGAGAAATTGAGGAAGGGTGATATTAGTGAATTTCTCTAAAATTCGTATGATGTTCTTCGATTTCGACGATACCCTTCTCATCCATTATCGGGAACAGAAACTCGACGCGACTGCTGATGCACACAGGGCACGGCTACTGCGGTATGAGGCTGAGAACCGGGGCGGGTATAGGGTATTCGACGAAATTGGGGAAGCCAATACGCTTGTCCAGCATTTCCTCGAAAGCTGCGACGGTATCCCGAAATACTGCATTACTCGCGTGCAGGACAGTATGACCCTACCGTATAAAAAGCAGTGGCTTGAAATGCACTATCCGGGACAGTTCCTCGATGTCATCGGGACTGCCACCCCCGAACGGAAGACCTCCGTCATGAAACTTCTGACCCAAGCTGCCGGTCTGAATGCTGCACAGGCTCTGTATGTAGACGACTACTACGAAGCCCTCAATGAGGCGGCAAAGGAAGGGTTTACGGTCATGACGGTACAGGAACTCATGCTGCGGCAATATACTGCGGAGCAATGATAAAGCGCTAAGCCACGAACAAACTAAGGAGGACTACCATGAAAAAAATTCTGAAATTTCTTGCCGCTGCGGCATTTGCTATCGTTGTTTACCAGCTTGTATCGCTGCACCGCAAACGCCGTAAGATGGTAGAGATTGGTCAGCAGATTTTCCGGTGATACCTGATGGCGAAAACTCAGCTGACCCGCGATATTGAGGCCGCGCTTCATGCGTGGCATCCTTCCAGCTACGGCGGGTATCGGGTGGATTCGTTTCGTCAAGGGTTCGATGCCTTAGAAGTGCCGGTAGAATGCGGGTCTGTCAAATCCGGATTGGTCGATTTCGTCAGGGTTCAGGAATGCTTTACCTCCGAAACCAAATATGGGACCTGCAAACTGGCCTCGCTTATCGAAACGGATACGGGTGCTTCGCTTACCGCGATTCAGCAAAAAGCAAAAGAGGCAACCTGCGTCAAGGATATTTCGTCGATAGATTTTTGCAGGGAGCACTGTTCCGAGCGATGGTGCCACTTCCACAAGACGAATCATCTGTATACGCTCGATGCCGTCATCACTTGTGTGGAAATCAAGATTTCCGTGAGCGATTTTCACTCGGCACACGGGCACAATTTCGTTGGGCACTGCAACTACTATGCGATGCCCACTGAGTTGTACAAGAAGGTAAAAGGCGAGATACCAGAGGATATCGGCGTCTTGCTCTATTACGACGGCGAGAGCACATGCGGAATCCGAAAGGCGAAGGAATGTAAGTCGCACATTCTCTCGGAAAGCACACAAAAATGGCTGATTCTGTCCGTTGCTAAAAGGCTGCCCCGGTTCGACAAGAACTGAGGGCAGCTTTTTTATATATTTTTTTGTTTAAGAAAGGACAAACTCAAATGCGGCGAACCAAAGCACTGATACTCGTTGCAACATTGGCTGTGCTGACCAGTGTTGCAGGCTGTTCATGGCAAGCGGAACCTCTGCCTGCCGAATCAGCACAATCCGAATCCTCTCTCAACACCTCTGAATCTGCGACGCAAGAAACAGCAGAAGAAGAACAGCAAATCTCGGACCTATCCGGAGTACCGGAACTGAGCCCGGAACCCGCTGCGTCTTTTGAACCGTCTCCTACACCGCAACCAGAACCGTCCCCGAGTCCGACATCTGAGCCTACACCGAGCCCGACTCCCTCGCCGACTCCAGAACCTGCGGCAGCGACCTCTGTCTGGGGCGATGTTGTACCTGCTGCCTGGGGTCAAGCCTACGGCACGATTACCTGTGACGCGATTGGCCTGAACGCTTCTCTTATCTGGGGCGATGACCAGAGTCTTTTGAATCAACGCGGCGGGGTATATCAGTATCCGGGTTCTTACCAAGTCGGTGTGACCGGAGGGCATCTGCTTTGCTCTCATAACGACAGCGTGTTTTCTCTGCTGCAATATGTCAGCATAGGAGATGACTTTGTGGTAGACACCGATTACGGGGAATATGTGTATTCCGTCACCCTAGCAATGCCCGGTTATGTGTCCTCGGACGCGAGCACCGTGATTGCGGATGACGGCACTGTCCTCGTTAATTTCACAGACGGAATCGATAAACTTATCATGTATACCTGCTATCCGTTTGACTGCTATAGCCAGACGAATCAGCGATATGTGGTTCAGGCTGTTTTGCGAGCATGATTGGAGATGTAGTTTTAGGATGCAAAAAAGAAAAATCCGAAAATTCCTGCATTACACAGGAACTGTCTTTATTCCGCTCATCATTGCTATGATGGGCGTTTTGTTTTGGGTGAAAGTAATGAACGACATCGAATGGCTCCTTCTTTCCCCGAAACATGTCGCGTTCGGCTGCGTTGCGAGCCTTGGCTTGGTTCTCTGCTGTATTTATGCGGACAGGATGCTGTGTCATGAAGTTTCGGATACGGTTTGAGTATTGCATGTTCTTGCGATACCGGTAGAATAGAATTGTACGATAGATACCAGATATCTTACAATTCACAATTTCGTTTTTAGCGGACTTATCCCTTTCGGGGGATGGGCCCGCTTTTTTTATTTGAAAGGAGAACAAAACCATGCAAACCAAACACGAATTTTTTCGGAGAACTGCAGCGGTAATTGCCGCGTTCTTCACACTGACATTCACAGGCTGCGGTCAGACACCGGAATCTCCGGGAAGCCTTCCTGTATCCGGGGTCGTCTCAGAAACTACCGCACAAAGCGGTCAGGAGACGGCTGGCGTATCGGAAGGCGGCAGCTTTACCATTCACTTTATCGATGTCGGGCAGGCAGATTCCGCCCTCGTCACCTGCGATGGGCACTCGATGCTCATTGACGGCGGCAATGCCGATGACTCGAACCTTGTATACTCAGTATTACAGCGCGAGACAGAGGGACACTTAGACTATATCGTAGGAACACACGCTCACGAAGACCACATCGGAGGTCTTTCTGGTGCTTTCGAGGCTGACACAGCCGATGTGACATTCTGTCCTGTGACAGAGTATGACAGCAAGGCATTCCGGAACTTTAAGGCTCGTGCGGACGAGAGAGGCGGTGGTATTACGGTTCCAGCAGTGGGGGATACATTCACCCTAGGGGAAGCCAACGTCACCGTTGTTGCCGTCAATTCCGTGCCCGAGGACACGAATAATACTTCCATCGTGATTCGCATTGTCTACGGCGATACATCCTTTCTGTTCACCGGTGATGCCGAGCAGGAAACGGAAGAGAAAATACTCGAATCCGGACAAGACATCAAATCCACCGTCTTAAAGGTCGGGCATCACGGGTCCAGTACCTCCACCTCTCAGGCATTTCTGGATGCCGTGAGCCCTACTTATGCGGTCATATCCTGCGGCAAGGACAACAGCTACGGACACCCGCACAGCGAGACCCTTGCAAAGCTTGCCAGCGCGGGAGTTGAGGTGTTCAGAACGGACGAACTCGGTGATATTTACTGCACTTCTGACGGTTCGGAAGTCACCTTCTCGTATGGGAAGTACCATAAGGACATCGAAACCTATAGCGCCGAGGTGGAAGAATCGCAGCAACCTGACACGGTAGCTGAGACCTATATCCTGAACACGAATTCTCTCAAGTTCCACCGCCCTGATTGCTCTTCTGCATCTCAGATAAGTGATGCAAACAGGGAGGAGTATACCGGCACAAGAGAGGAACTTATCGAGCAGGGATATACGCCTTGTGGATACTGCAAGCCATAAATATCCAATCAGCATCCAATCCATATAAGCCTATTTGAGTAGTACACGGAATGTCCCGTTCTGGACGACCCGGGTTCAGGAACGCGCCTTGGCTGATTCGGAAACGGAAAACCCCAATAAGGTACTAAAACGATAGCAAGTAAATCAGTCGCCGCCTATGCAAGTAGGTGGTGATTTTTTCTTGCCAAAATGTGCGAACAGCATAGAATAGATATTGTACGATAGATACCAGCAATCGACAAAGGCATTCCGCCTTTCGTATCATTTACAATCCGCAATCAGAGTGGACTTTCCCAAAAAGGGAAGGCCCACTCTTTTTTTGCGTACAAAAGCACTTTCTATCCAGCATAGTAGTGCATTTTTCTTGCGAACATGGTATAATAAAGGAGGTAAGAGACATTGGAAGGTCTTAATACCGTCGGACATGCCATCAACAACGACAAATCCAATCTGGATGCCGGATGTAAGGCTCTTCTTGGCTGTACTGCTGTTGCAGCTTTTATCGTAAAGAACTGCATCCCTGAATTCCGCGATATGTCCCTTGAAGAAATTCAGGAATATATCATTTACAAGAAAGCAAAAAGCCAAATGACGCCGGAGGAATTGGCTGAAATTCAAGCAAACAATACTTCGCCGGTTGAAATTGGATGTCACATTGTTGATGACTTGCCGGATAAACTGAACGAAAAGAATGTCGAGTCAAAAAGCACAAACGAGGGAACAATATACTATGATGTTCTGTTCGACATCGGTATGCCGGGTGGAGAATCACCTCCAAGCCGTGTCATTGTAGATATTGAAGCTCAGAATCACTTCAATCCCGGATACTCAATGCTGAAGCGCGGTAGCTTTTATTGCGGCAGAATGATTTCTGCACAAAAAGAAACTGTCTTTCGTAATTCGGACTACAATAAACTACAAAAAGTATACAGTATTTGGTTGTGCATTGCGCCAGATGAAAAAGTTCGCGGAGTATGTAATACATATTCCATGAGCGAAACCTGCTTAGCCAAAGAATGTCACTTCCCCAAAAAGCAATATGACAACTTCTGCATCATCATCGCGTGTTTGCAGGACAAACAATCCGCGAATAACATGGTACGTTTCTTTTCTTCGGTATTCGATAACAATATGCCGGTAGAGAAAAAGCTGCAACTCGCCACTGAATGTGGTTTGCAGGTTACAACCGACGTTAGGGAGGGACTTAATCAAATGTGTAATTACAGTGACTTTGTGGAACAACAGGGAATTGTAAAAGGTCGTGCGGAAGGGTATGTTGAATCTCTTTCCGCGAGCGTTGCAAACCTTGTTCGCTCCGGCACTCTGACGCTTGATGCAGCATTGGATGTGCTGCAGGTATCTGACGATATCCGTGCTACCGTCAAAGAAAACGCCGAAAAGGCTCTCAATCAATAACATATAATTTTGTCGCTGCCTATGCTGGGGGCAGCGACTTTTTTCTTGCCAAAAAATGCGAACGGCATAGAATAGGTATTGTACGATAGATAACATTCCATATCGAAAGGGTTTTGTGCCTTTCGTACATTCACAATTTCGCTTGAAGAGCGGACTTCTCAATTCTGAGAAGCCCGCTCTTTTTGCGTCCAATACGAAAAAGGAGCGTAATGACATGTTTGAAATTTGCAATGACAAGACCTATTTTCTGGCCGAAACGACCACCAAGAACAAAACAATCGAAATCACCCTTGCAAGGGATAGGCTTCGTGCTTACACGCAGCACCGGGAGGTAGATGCCACTGCGTTTGTCCGTACTATGTACGACGAAATGTAAATTCATGATAAGGGTTTTAGCTGGTTCCACCAGTGTGGCAGCAGTCAGGAAGAGGATAGAAACTACTACGGTAACCAATTTTTTGAGGTTTGGTCTGTGACCGATGAAAACAATGCGAAACGCATGGCTGAAATCATTGCCAAGAAAATTGGTACAAATATTGAAAACGGAGGATGAATTATGGTAGCAATAAAAAACGTGAAATACTTGAACGAAGAAAGTATTTATCAATATTTTCACAACCCAAACGAAGTTTTTCTCGAAGGCTTTATTGTAGATGAAAACACAATTTTCTGCCCTCGAAATTGCGAAAGTGGGGTATATATCAAGATTTTTAAGGTGCCGGTCAACAGTAGAGTTGACGAGATATATATGCAGGAATTTCGGTGGGAAGCGTGGAAAAACGGTTACAACACACCGCTTCCCAGTGATTACTCGAACAGTTTCAAAAAAGCCGGTTACAGCATTGACTCTACTCGGTTTTGGAGTTTACCAAGCTATCTCATCAGCGTGTGTCCAAAGCTTAAAGAAGAGCTGATAGATTATCATCAGCAATTCGAGCAGGCATACTGCAAGAAAATCATTGAAGAATTAAGCTTCTGTCATGCCTTAAGCGATGGCAAGGAAACGAATGAGCGGGCGGAACAATATGCTATTTATACCATGCTCGAAGGCAGACCGGTTCACTATAACTTTCTTCTTCTAAACGCGCAAAGTATTGTGCGTAATATCAATTATAAGAGCATTGTGAATTACATCATTGACGAGGATGGTTATCTTGGAGGTGCGATGGAAACGCTCAAGGATTATGTGCTAAGAAGTTTGACGCTTCAGGGAGCCTGGTATAGCAGACGAGCAAATGAGTTTCCCAAAAGAGTTGCAGCAGCAAGAATGGCTGATAAAATGAGCCCTGCGTTTGTTTTCGATGATAATGAGTCACAACGCATTGCAAAAAGCGTGTCTGTATACTGCGCACGGACGCTTGACGCAAGAAAAAATATAACTATCGTAATCGGAAACGGCAACGGTGAGGGCATCACTGTCAAGATTTCTTGCAGCAGCTTTTTCTTTTATGAGCCGACTACAAAAGAGGTTTTCATCAATGTTGAATTCGCAAACGATGAGGAGCGTAAAAAAATCAATCAATATGTAAAAGAAAACAGTGCCTCGGTCAGCGAGAATCTTGTTCCGCTAAAGTTTTTGCAATCCATTATTTCCTATGGCTGCGAAAAATGGAATCCCAATTATATCTAACGGCATTATAATCTGGTCGCTGCCTACACAATGGGCAGCGACTTTTTTCTTGCCAAAACGTGCGAATGGCATAGAATAGGTATTGTACGATAGATAACATTCCATATCGAAAGGGTTTTATGCCTTTCGTACATTCACAATTTCGCTTGAAGGGCGGACTTCTCGATTCTGAGAGGCCCGCTCTTTTTGCGTCCAACACAAAAAGGAGCGTAATGACATGTTTGAAATTTGCAATGACAAGACCTATTTTCTGGCCGAAACGACCGCCAAGAACAAAACAATCGAAATCACCCTCGTGAAAGACAGCCACGGCGGTCTTCTGAATGAGCACGAGATTAAGCTTGACCTCTGCCGTGCAATTCTCGAATTGCAGCGGGGCGGCTATATCGTCACGAAGGTCCGTGCCCTTGACTACGACATCGAGAATGTCGTGGATGTGTTCCATCTGCCGGAGTTTGAGGAGGCTCGCGAGAACCCGATGCCCGATATTGTATCCGGCGTCATCACCTCGAACTTTGATTCCGGCGCATCGTTCCATCTGCCGTGCAAGGTGAACAAGAAAACGCACGAGGTGTTTGCTGTGGAAGTTCCTGCACAGCCCTGCTACGATGACTCGTTCAGAAACGCAACCGTGAATGTCGATGGCGTTGACCGCAGTCTGCTCAATCTCACCGACATCGTGAGCGAGTATGACAGCGATGACTACGACGGCGTTCTCGATGCTCTGTATCATGTTCAGGCAAAGAACGATTACTGGGAGAACGACGGCGAATCTCTGACGGACCTCATCCACAAATACCGCTGGTATATCCTGAAAGATGCCCTGATGCAGCGTGGCCGCGATGCCGTCACGGATTTCATCGGCACCGACATCAGCAGCAGCGAGTTCAGCCGTGTCCTCGATGAGACGGAAATGGTGATGCCGGACGAAACCTTCGAGACATTCTGGGAAAAGTACATCTGACCAATACCAATGCGGTGGGGCAAGACACTCCACCGCCTTTTTTCGCAAAAATACACAAACGAACCCACTGTCTAAATCAGACAAGAAAGAGAACCATATGAGCATTTCACCGAAAAACGAAGCATCTCAGAACAATACCGCCAAACGCCGCGACTATATCTCGTGGGACGAGTATTTCATGGGCATTGCGATGCTGTCCGCGATGCGCAGCAAAGACCCGAACAGTCAGGTGGGCGCATGTATCGTGCGCGACAATAAAATCCTGTCTCTGGGGTACAACGGTATGCCGATTGGCTGCGATGACGATATCATGCCTTGGGGCAGGGAAGGAAACGAACTCGAAACCAAGTACATGTATGTCTGCCACTCGGAGTTGAACGCTATCCTCAACGCCGGGAAAGACCTGCACGGGTCAACGATGTATGTCACGCTTTTCCCGTGCAACGAGTGTGCGAAAGCAATCATTCAGAGCGGGATAAAGCGTATCGTGTATCTCGACGACAAGTACCGGGATGCGAACAACAATGTCGCTGCACGACACATGTTCAAGATTACCGGGGTAGAAACTAAGAAATACGAGCCCAGTGCCCGCAACATCTCGCTGAACCTGTAATCATCACAATCGGTCTAAAGACCGCCACGAAAAATAAGGAGTACCATAATGAAAATCTATCATACTGCGCTTGGCGTATGCGACACCTACGAGGTCGTAACGGAACCGCCTCTCGGCTATATCATTTGGAATATCGGCGATAATGCACCGGAAGGCTACCTCCCGTTCTGCAGACTCAAATTTATGCAGCCGTTTGAGGGCGGACGCGAAATTGAGTCGGATACCCTGAAAGCCATGAAATGTGACGGTGCAAGGGAAATCTTAGCCGCCACCGGACTGGGTGCCGAAACCTCCGCCGAGATGAAGAAGTTCATCAAGAAGCACGAACGCAACCCCCGCAAGAGTTGGGAGTGCGAAAGAATGCGTGCCGCTATCCCGTATCTTGAGAGAATCGGAATGTAATACCATCGAGCCGTCTCCGTCTTGGAGGCGGCTTTTTTGTTTATCGTCAGATTCCTGTGTCCGGTAATTTCTCTCTCAATGTTGCATAATCGTGCGAACCGGATACAATAGAAAACAACGAGAGAACGCAAAGAGGTGAGAACATTTTGGAACAGCTTGAAATAATCATTCCGGGCGGTCAGAAACTCTCCGTCCGTGATTTTGTTGAATGGGAGTACAACGGCGGTAAGGCAGATTTTCAGCCGGATGAACATTATCCTTTATGGGGGACTGTTCCTATTGAGGATAAGTTGCGATATATTGCAATCAGTGTGTTTGGTGATTTGGCGAGTTACGGAAAATACGATAACCGAATCGGCGTTACGGACGGTGAGTCGGAGCATTACTTCTTCTTCACGGTTCAGGGCAAGGATGAAGATATTCTTCTCGCCTTGAATGTCATGCTGAATGTGATATATACAAGCGCAGAGGGGAAATGCCGCAAGGAAACCGGCACATCTTTCGCGGAACTGCCACTGATACAGAGATTTGATGCCATCACCAGATACATCGAAGACGAGTTTGAGACCTGCCTTATGATGCTTTCGGACATCCCGCACATGCAGTGGACCTAAATTCGCAAAAAGTTGTTGCACATTCGTGCGAATTGGGTAAAATGAAGACTGTAAGGTGAATCAGTGGGTGAGTTTTTTGCCCGCGTTACGCGAAAAAAGTGAATACTGAATACAAGAAGCAAGTTCTTTCGGGAGCTTGCTTCTTTTATTTTGGGAGGTTTCTATGACGCATAAGAAGTTGCTGGAACGCAATCGAAAAATTACCGATGCACTGCAAAATGGCGCAAAGGTCACGGACCTCGCGCAGGAGCACGGACTCAGCCAACAAACCGTCTACCATATCGCACAGGCGGAGATGGAGAAGCGGCGGAAAGTAACTTTCACAGAGTGGAAGGATAACCGCAACGACGAGATACGCAACCAGTATCAGGAAGGCATTTCAGCCGAAGAACTGGCAAAAGCTTTTAACCTTAACCGCGCCACGATTTTTCGTATTCTGAAAGAAGGCGGGGATTCCTACCACCGGCACCTCGACACGAAAATCGAGACCTCTACTTTGCGCCGCATTAAGGATTTCAAGCAGGGGTTTGTGGACTACGCGAAGAAGAACCCCAACACGCCGGTCGAGAACCTTGCTCGGGAATACGGTATCAGTCCCTCTTCCGGATTCAAGTATCTTCATGAGGCCGGTATCTATCGCGGCAAGGGACGCAAAAAGAAGGCAGCAAAGCCTAAGGGGTGAACCAGTAATGGGGAAAAGGAAAGCAACCCGCAGCGAAATCATCGAGCGAAACAGGAAGATTGTCAAAGACTATGAGGACGGGCTATCGTTTGAGCAGCTGTCCGAGAAATACGGGCTTTGCGTCAGGACCTGCTATCGCGCTCTCGATGAAGAACAACAGGCGCAGCGCATTGCGGAAGAACAGGACCATGCCAATCTGGTCGATAAAATCGTGGCGGAGTATCAGAAGAATACAGCTGTCCGCGACATTGCCGAAAAGTACGGTGTTTCCATTGGGTATTGCAGTGCCATTGCTGTTCAGGCCGGAATCAGCAACAAAGAACTCAGTCACCGTCGCATCACCCGCCGTCAGCAAAAACGCAACGATGAAATCTTCGAGAAATACCAAAACGGCATCGACGCCAAAGACCTCGCTAAGGCATACCATTATTCCTTGCCGGGTATTTACAGTATCATCCGGCGCGTTAGAAAACAGAAATGTAAAAGAGACTAAGTCCCCTGCATGATGTTGCAGGGGTCTTTTTTTTATGAGGGAGGTAAATCTAGTGAACGATAACGAACGGACATTGCTTCGGTATGTGGTGGAAGGGGATATTCGGAAATCTCAGCAGCAGGCGAAAATCGTGTTGGAGGGGCTTACTACTGTCAAGGACAAAGCGTTCAAGGAAACCTGTCTGCGAACACTTGCAAGTAAAAGTCCTACGCTAATCGAACTGCCATATAACCTGCAGGGGCTTTTGGTAGCGGAAGATTTGAGTGCTTTCCGAGAAGACCGGTTCCTCATCCGAGACGACGAGAAAGCGGTCATAGAAAAGATGTGCAAGACGCGCCGTGCTGCGCTGCGGTTGCAGGAGATGGGGATTCACTATACGAGTTCTCTTTTACTCATGGGCGAGCCGGGAACCGGAAAGACTGAATTGGCGCGGTATATCGCTTATACGACGAACCTTCCTTTCGTGTACACGAATTTCTCCGGTATGGTGAATTCCGCTCTGGGCAAAACACAGAAAAATATCGGTATGGTATTCGACTATGCAAGAAAAAGTCCGTGCGTGCTCTGCCTCGATGAGATTGACGCTATCGGGACACGGCGCGGCGGCAAGGACGATGTTGCGGAAATGAACCGTGTGACGATTGCCCTGATGCAGGAGCTTGACCGACTCGGCAACGACATCATCCTTGTCGGGACCACGAACCGTCCCGATACGCTGGACGATGCTCTGCTCCGGCGCTTCACCTTTGGGCATACGGTAAGACCTCTGTGCCGGGACGATGCGCGTACCCTCGCAAGGATGTTCTTTGCATCAGTAGGGTATTCGGCATCCGATGCGGAAATTGAATCGCTGCTCGATGACACTTCACAGTATTATACCGCAAGCAAAATCACGAATCTTTGCATCGACCATATCATCGACTGGGTAGCAAATCAGGAGGATACATCATGCATCGGAAAAGTTTGACCGGAGAAGCCAAGCTGAACCGCGATAAGGCAATGCTGAACGATTATATCGCCGGTATGCACATCGCGGAATTGGCTGAAAAATACGGTATCGGCTGCACGAATGTTAAGAAATCTCTTGAAGTGTTAGAGGGTTTTGATGCTGTGCGCCGCAATGACCGCAAAAGCCCGAATCGGAAACCCAACAATCAGAAACGATTGTCGAAAGCCGACATGGAGCAGCGGAATATTGAGATTGCGCAAGACTACAAAAACGGGGCCTGGACCTTTGAAATCGCTGAGAAATACAATCTCTCTGGACAACAGGTCTATCATATCCTGCGCAGAAGCCCTGATTATACCCCGCACAAAGAGAATATCGGGTCAGCTGTACAGTTCAAAAAACGCAAACGCAATGCTGAAATCGTTGCGGATGTCAGGGCAAATCCGTACATGACTGTCGGAGAAATCATGGATAAGTATGGGTTATCGGAATCCACCACCTATCAGGTATTTCGCGAAGCGGGGCATCCAATTTCGGGTGGTCTTGTCCGTTTCGGTCCTGAACCGCCCATGAACATCCCGGAATTCAAGCACAGCCCGAAAGTATTGGGGCTACGGCGTGAAGCCTTGGAAGACACCAAGACTCCGGAGGAAATCGAAGCGCGGAACAACGATATCCTGAAAGACTACAAAGCGGGTATCAAGGTAGAGAATATCGCAGTACGGTACAATGTCACACCGCGATTCATTGCGGGGCTTATCCAGAAATACCGGGCACATCATCCCCTCTACCGCAAGAACCTGCGCGGCAACGCTAAAATGAAGAAGAAGCTGCCGGAAGGAGTCTGCGAGGGGATTGCGGTAGAATACCAGAACGGGAAAAGCGTCTCCGACATTGCTAAAGACCATAAGATTGCCGTGGGTCAGACCTATAAGATTCTGCATGACTACGGAAAGCTTTCTGAATCGCTGGCAGAAGCCGAAACTCGTAAAGCCACGCAAAGTCGTTCTCCTATCACGGATAATGTAAAAGCCCGAAACCGGGAATTTGCGGAATTTGCACGGATGAATACCGGCAAAAATCTGCGTGACCTTGCGGATATATATGGTATCTCCTACAGCACAGCTGTAAATATCGCAAAGTCCGAAAACATCCATAAACGGGCGGGGGTAGTTGTACCGTGAAGGATTTCGAGTGGCGATATCGCAGGCATCGTGGCACGGTAGCAGAGGAATGTCCCCGCGTTGCTGCTATGTGGCATCCGACAGCCAATTCTGTATCGCCGCAGGAAGTCACCTGCGGCAGCAATCGTAAAATCGCTCTTATCTGCCCGAAATGCGGATACGGAAAGAACGGAGAATGGCGTCCCTCTATCGCCGGTGCCTGTCGAACAGGCGGCGGATGCCCGGCGTGTTCCGGAAAAGTCCTTGTCGAAGGTGTCAATGATGTAGCTACCGTACATCCCGAAATCGCTGCACAGTGGCATCCGACACTTAATGAGTTCCCGCCCACGCGAGTGACTTCCGGAAGCGCAAAGCATGTATACCTTGTCTGCAAGGATTGCGGGTACGGCGCAAACGGAGAATGGCATCCGATGATTGCTTTTGCCTGCGGGTCCGGGGGAGTACATACCGGATGTCCCGAATGCGCCAGAAACTCACTGAGAAAGGTCATGAGAGCCCACTACGCCAAGACAGCAAGGAAACCTGTAGTATCAGTTGCATGCCCTCAAATCGCCGCTTTGTGGCATCCTGAAAACGAATTCGGCCCCGGCATGTATACGACCGGCAGCTGCAAAAATATCCCGCTCGTATGCACCGCATGCGGGTACGGCAAAGACAAAGACTGGACGCCTTCGATTGCTGACGTTTGCCGGAAAGGCGCAAAGTGCCCGTTTTGCGGTAACATCGTGAGGTAATACCCTTGTACAGACAGAAAAACAAGACTCCCTATAACATGGCGGGTCAGATGAAGGTAGGTCTGATTGGTGAATCTGTCACCATGCACTATCTTGACTACTATTGTGAAAAGCACAAGGACAGGATTGCAGGATTTTCGGATGTACGGAATGACAAGAAATATCAGGAAGACGACATCGACTTCATTGTATACAGAAAAGACGGTTCTTCATTCACGGTTGAAGCAAAGGCTGACACCTACAAAACCGGGAATGTATTCCTCGAAACAGCGGTGAATAGTTTCGCTATCGGAGAAGATGACAAGCTGCTGCGATTTGGGAAATACCAAAAAGCGATAGCCAAGCACTCGAAGGGATGGCTGTATAAGGAAGCTGACTATATCTTTTATTATTTCACCGAGACCAGGCAAATATATGTCTTTGAGCGCATGGCGGCAATGCACTATCTCAATTTCGCTCTGTGCTCGGATACGGTGTTCGTCCACGATGAACGAAGACCTTTCGGGAGGGCTGCGGAAAACAAAGAGCAGCGAAGTAACTACATGCAATACTACGGTACAGGCTTTTGCGTGAACGCGGAACAGATGCGCCGTTCTGATGTCATCGACCACCGGATGCATCGCGTCGGCAACAAGAGTCTGCGATTTCCGGAGCGCATCGAGCCCGGGAAAGTGTTTGAACATTTTGTAAATCATACTTGTATTTGATACACTTTCGCGCCAAAATATGGTATAATGCAAGTACAGATACAGAAAGCACTATATGTTGTACTTATGTACAACATTTTCCGTTCTGGACACTGTATGTGGCACTTTTGCGTTGACAAAATATGCGAATTGCAGATAATTGGTAGTAGGGTAATTTACCTATTTTTCGGGAGAGTTACTTCTCCCGAATATGCTTCTGTAGCTCAGATGGCAGAGCAGCTGTTTTGTAAGCAGCAGGTTGCAGGTTCGAATCCTGTCGGAAGCTGATGCCGGGAAGATGACCTCCACGCGGTCGGCATCGGGCAACAGGCTTAACCTCCCTTAGCTTGGCAAACATCTTCGCAGATAACATAAAACTCTTAGAAGATACCAGATATGCTCCGAAACAACATCATAGTTTTACACACACTTACATACACATCTGCTTGCAGCTGGTTGTAGAGCGGCGGCAAGCATCGTATCTGGTATCCCATAAGAGTTGCCGCTCATAAAGACAGCCTCCTCGCGGCGAGCGGCGGTAACACGGGTATTGAGCTCCCCGTGGCAAATGTCTTTTCTCTTGGGTCGTTAGCTCAGTCGGCAGAGCATCGGACTGTTAATCCGAGCGTCGCTGGTTCGAACCCAGTACGACCCGCCACGCGGAGTATAGCAAAGGTAGCTTACCAGCCCCATACGCTGGCGGTTGCAGGTTCAAGTCCTGTCTCCGCACCCATCGTCCATGCCATGACATTAAACCGGCTATTCATGTCAATCGGTCGGACGTAAAATGACCGAAATATTCTGGTATCGAATACGAAGGTTGCAATGCACCATGGTTAATTCGCCCGCAGCGCACGGGAAAAGGTGGTTCAACTCCACCTGCCAGAGCCATGACCTGTTGGAAGCGATTCTAGCAGGTCAAATAAAACAGGGGGGGCACTCCGATGCAGTAATTACCGCGTCCGAATGTCAAAATCAAGGAAATGGTCACACCGATGTACTGATTTGCCTGATGGCGGGCAGCTCCCGCCTTAAAACACCATGATAGGTAGCGCCTATCTGAGTGCGTCCATACCTCGGCGCACTCAGCCACCCGATGGGACAGCCTCCACGCGGCGGGTGGTGGACAGCGACTATGATTGCGCTGACGAATGTCCTTTCAGGAACCGCATTGCATTCCCTGTGCAAACGGTATCCTAAACGGTCAGGAAGCCGTGTGGGCGAGTGCTTCCTCTTGTGCTTCGGCGCAGAAACAACAAATCTCGTCCCGCTAAGCATGCATCGTACGAGCATCCCCGTTAAGCCGGGGCGCAGCCAGACGCGACATAGCCGAAAAAGGCGAGACTGCTGCGCGGCATCTGGTAAGTTTGCCGCAGTCTTACACAGCCCATAGCATTCCGTTGACCCGAATTGACAGGGAAGTAACGGCAGGGCTTGAATTGAAGTTGACCAGTGTCCAAAATGCTTTTCCGGATTCTTTCGTATCGTCCACGCAGAGATTCGCGGAATCGCTAAGAGGCACAAAGATGATGTTTCGGGGATGACGACCTACTAAACGGACATCATGGCGGGGCTAAGAGAGGGTTCACCCGCTTTTTCTCATGCAGGCATCGTATAGGGGTTAATACACCAGCCTTCCAAGCTGGTCACGCGGGTTCGAATCCCGCTGCCCGCTCCACCGTCGCCGTCACCGTACGCCACGACATTAAATTTAGCGAGCATGGTTCACAGAACCCGCGCCAAGGAAGCCCACTGCGTGAGCGGTGGGAGGAATTGGCGCATGAGTTTTCAAGAATGATGAATGTGTACAATCTGTAAATAAGAAAGCCACTTGATTTCTTTTTGCATCAAAAAATGTTATAATGCCGGTATAATCAATCAAGGAAAGGAGGGCTATTATGGCTTTCGGAAACAAGAATAGTACGCCATCGTTTGCGTTGACTCTTCCTATGAAAGTAACTAAACAGGATGAAATTTTTCTTTCCAAAAAGTTTCGCATTGGATGCATGGTTTACAACCAAATGGTTACGAAAACCACAAAGATGTGGCATCAACTGCGTAAAACGCGTGAATACAAAAATCTTGTGAAAGCCATAAAAGCTGCTCCTGCCAATAGTGATGAACGAAAAGCACTTTTGGTGAAGCGTTCCAATTTGATTAAGCAGGCAGGCTTTTCCGAGGGTGTCTTCCACAAGCTGGTTGTACCTTACCAAAAAGCGTATAACGTAAATTGCGATGTTGCTCAAAAAGTAGCGTCTGCCGTTTGGAAGGCATGGAACGATTTCTTTTACGGGAAAGGAAAAACCGTACACTATAAAAAGTTGGACGATTTTGTAACCCTTTCCGGGAAAAAAAATAACTGTGGTATATTCTTTCGCCCAGCAAATCATACGGTGAGTTCTTTGGAGTCTGCCAAGCGAAAAGCGAAAAACTCTATCGAAAAAAGATACTTCGATGCTTTTAGAAAGCCCGATGCCAAAGAGGGCAAAGAGGTAGTTCTTCCCAATGAAGTGAAAGCACAAATGGAAAAAGAGATTGCTGACGCCACGGCGAAAATTGAACCGTATATCGGAGATGGCAATCTGCGTATCATTTACGAAAAGCACGAATTCCTTGTCAAAGTGCGCAACCCCGATACTCAAACGGGCAAGTATCAACAGGAGGCGCTCAAATGCGGCATTAAGTATTGCCGCATTGTTCGCTCATGGGTCGGTACTAAATGGAAGTATTACGCTCAACTTATTTTGGAAGGCTATCCGCCCATCAAATGTGACAGTAACGGAGTTGCAAAACACCCTGTGAAGGAAGGTCGCATTGGCATAGATATCGGCACGCAAACCATCGCGTTTTGCGGTAAAGATGTTTGCGACCTTCGTATACTTGCACCGTCTGCTATAGCAGAAGCTCGCAATGGTCTTACCAAGGAAATCGCACGCGTTACGCGGCAAATGGACCGTTCGCGCCGTGCAATGAATCCACAATACTTCAATGAGAACGGAACCATCAAACGGCTAAAGCGCAAGAACGGACATAAGCAAATTCGTCATTGGAACTATAGTAAGAACTATTATCGGCTGCTGCATAGGCTGCGGGACTTGAACCGCAAACTTGCTGCTGTACGCAAAACGGAGCATTATATTCTCGCCAACGAATTGCTGTCATACGGCAACGAGTTCGTAGTTGAAGATATGAACTACAAAGCTTTGCAGAAGCGCAGCAAGAAAACAAAAATCAATCCCAAAACCGGTAGAGCGCATACCAAAAAGCGGTTCGGTAAATCTATCGGACGCTGCGCTCCTGCTTTGTTTATAACAATTTTGGGGCAAAAAGCAAGTCGTTACGGCGGCAGCGTTATCAAGGTCAGCACCTTCGAGACGAAAGCCTCGCAGTTTGACCATACCGATGATAGTTATACCAAGAAAAAACTGTCCCAGCGTTTTGCAAAACTTTCCGACGGAACCATTGTTCAGCGGGATTTGTATTCCGCATTCCTTTTATTGCATCTTAGAAAGAATCTTCAGTCCTATAGTAAGAAAACCATCAAGAAAGATTTTCCGCAGTTTAAGAGACTGCACGACGAAACAAAAGAACGCTTGAAAAACAGCCACGATTGGTTGCCTTCAAGCGTAGGATTCTAAAGCACTTATAATAAAAACAACTTAAAGGGTTTCGACGTAGCCCTATTGATTGCCTTGAAGTGCTGCTTTCGGCAACACTTGATAGGTGAAACCCTTGTTAAGGGAATATCTACACTTTTTATGCTGGCTTTTCGGGCATTTTTGCCCTGCCTTTAAGCTTCGCTTTGGGTAGTAAGTACACTGGTCTATCGAAAGATAGTGTATCTGGCAGCTTCATGCTGTTGGAAAACCCTGCAACTGCATTGCGTCAGCATAGAATTCCACTCCGTGAGGGGTGGGAGTACGTCAATTGTGGTCCGCTGTCGAATGCCCACGGACAGCCAAAAAATCAATCGGCAAACAGGTGCTGCACATGAAGGTATCCGAAAGTCTCGGCATCAGTCGCGAATGGTGCTGAAAAACATCGGAGAGGATACAGCGCAGAATCCTCCGGGGTTGCTACCGGATGGTGCTGGACGCGAGGTTAGCTTCCTCGCTGAGGGGTGATAACCAGCATAAAACACCCTACCGTGCTTGGTTAGCTCAGTTGGTAGAGCAGCGCATTCGTAACGCGCAGGTCGGCAGTTCGAGTCTGCCATCAAGCTCCACGGTCCGATTGGGTGACGCGCTCTTTGAGAATCCGCCCAAGAAGCTGTCAGCGGGGGCATGCACTTGCTGACGGTTGGCTAAGTCCTTACGGAAGTCGTCGTAGCCGGAACCGAACACGAATGGGCAACGTAAAGCCCCGCACGGCAGAGCGTTATCTGCTTTAGCGCATGACAACTCTAAGTAGGAAGGAGATGATTCCGATGGAGCAGGCAATTATCAACGTCGAAGGCACATCAACGATTGAAACCGCAGCGGCGGCTAAGAAGTTGATTGAGACCTTCGGAAGTCAGAACATCCGTGCTCTCTCGGTCAAGCGCGTGGACGAGAACAGTAACGAAGTCGTTGTTGAACTCGATTTTGTACCGGGTCTGGCACCGCATCTGCACGGCTTCGCTTTGCAAGTCAATGGCTTGACTGCGGGTTACGACGGCACCGGCCCCTCGAACCTGTACGAAGTACTGCAAGCAGCTGGCGTCGATGAGCGCCTTCTGACGCGTGAGGATATCACGCAGAAGAGCGACAAGACCATTCCGCTGCATCTGGAGCGCGAGGTCAAACAGTACGGCGAACTTCATTACGCGTAATTACTGGCGGGTCTTTCCCGCCATCATGGGGGCATAGCTCAGTTGGGAGAGCACCTGCTTTGCAAGCAGGGGGTCGAGGGTTCGAATCCCTTTGCTTCCACCACCAGACACATCTCCATCTTGGAAATCGTCTCTGGGCGTGCATTGTACTGTTACACAAGCGCAGTACGGTCATTTATTTGGTGCGGTACTCCTTAACTACACCACGAAGACGATAATCCTGCCCGCACCGCCCCCACCTGAGGGTCATTTACACAGGGTTACGTCAAGCCGAAAACATCATGCCGAGTGGCGAAAACGGCTGCGGCATGGGCGAGACAAATTCGTCTCGTCAGCCATCTTTTGAGAGCGACCTCCACGCGGTAGATGGCGGGCAACGCAGATTTCTGCGGCTAACACTCTCTGATTCTTGGATAGGTGTCCGAGTGGTTTATGGAACTGGTCTTGAAAACCAGAGATGCATCCGCGTCCGTGGGTTCGAATCCTACCCTATCCGCCATCAGCAGTCGGATACACTCTGTACCCGGCTGCTTTTTACATATTTGCGCTTCTTTTCATCGTACCAGAATCGTTTTTTCTCCGATAGGAGCCTCTCGGATTCTGTTGCGATTTGTGAACATTACGTTAATCATGGTTGTACTCAGTATACATTTCAAGGAAAAATGTGGTATAATGCATATAGAGCGACAGGGAAAACGAAATATCAGAAGTCCTCCGCTCTTCACATCGTTTCGTTGATGTGGGGACTCACCCCACACAGTAAAAAGGAGAAGTAAAATCATGCGCAAAAAGTCTATGATGAAGAATGTGCTTGCAGTTGCCATGGCTGCTACAGTCGCAATCTCTGTTACCGGATGTAAGGGCAAGAAGAATCAGGATGCTGCCTCTTCTGCTCCTTCCACCAGCCTGAGCGATTCTGCAAGCACCGCACAGTCCGAAACCCCCGACACTGCCGAGAAGGAAGATACCAGCGCGGCGGCGTCCGAGAGCAAGGCTGAGAGTGAAGCCGAGAGCAAGCCCGATTCCAATGCTGCCAGCACCGAGAACAAGACCGCTGAGTCTGAGGCTGCTTCCGACAAGGCTGAGAAGCCCGCTGCCAGCCAGAACACGAACCCCGACAATGTTTCTACTAAGGATGGTCCCGCCAAGGCTCCCGTCTACAACACCCATAAAACCACCACCGGCACCAAGACTCCTGCCCAGAAGCCTGCTGCCGTGACTCCCGCTGCCGCTCCCGCCGAGAAGAAGTCTCAGCCCGTCTACACCTTCACCGTGCGCCATCATGACGCCACCTGCACCACGCAGGGCTATGATGAGCATATCTGCAACGAGTGGGGCGGCATGAACTACAACGACAACTATGTTGCCGCCAAGGGTCATAGCTGGGATAACGGCACCGTGACGAAAGCTGCCACCTACACCGAGACCGGCATCAAGACCTTCAAGTGCAAGGATTGCGGTGAGACCCGTACTGAGGAGATTCCTTCTCTGGACAAGACCTACCACATCCTGCAGGTCGTTGCCCCCACCTGCACTTCCGAGGGCTATACCATCTATGAGTGCAATGAGGTTCCGGGTCTTACTTACAAGGGTGATTTCACCGACAAGACCCCGCACACCTATGATGAGGGTGTCGTGACCAAGGAAGCGACCATCTACGAGAAGGGCGTCAAGACCTTTACCTGCTCTGCTTGCGGTGATACCTATACCGAGGATATCCCGATGGTGGAGAAGACTTGGCACAAGGGTGATACGGTTGCTCCCACCTGCACTGAGCAGGGCTACACCGTCTACATCTGCGACCAGGACGCTACGCTGACCGAGAACCGCGATTTCGTGGACGCTCTGGACCATGATTGGGGCGAGGGTGTCGTCACCAAGGCTGCTACCTGCACTGAGGATGGCGAGAAGACCTTTACCTGCTCTCGTGACGGCGCGACCAAGACTGAGGTCATCCCGGCTGTGGGTCACAAGTGGGATGATGGTACTATCACCACGCCCGCTACCTGTGAGGCTTCCGGCGTGAAGACCTACAAGTGCCTGAACGATGGCTGCACCGAGACTAAGACCGAGGAGATTGCCGCGCTTGGTCATAACTACGATGACGGCGTTGTCACCAAGGCTGCTACCTGCACCGAGGATGGCGTCAAGACCTTCACCTGCCAGAACGACAAGAGCCATACCTACACCGAGGTCATCCCCGCAACCGGTCACGATTACGATGACGGCGTTGTGACCACCAAGCCCACCTACACCGAGAACGGTGTCAAGACCTTCACCTGCCACAACTGTGGTGATACCTACACTGAGAGCATTCCGGCTCTGGGTTACACCTACAACGAGACCGTGGTCGCTCCTACCTGCACTGAGGACGGCTATACCATGCACGAGTGCGTGGAAGATGCCACCAAGTCCTTCAAGGACAACATCGTCCCTGCACTGGGTCATGAGTACAAGGAAGTCACTACTCCCGCCACCTGCAAGGACGCTGGCAGCGTAGATAAGGTCTGTGAACGCTGCAACGATAAGCAGCATGTCCGCGATATCCCCGTCAATGAGGAGCATCAGTGGGACGAGGGTGTTATCACCAAGGAGCCTACTGCCACCGAGCCGGGCATCAAGACCTATACCTGCACCGTCTGCAACAAGACCAAGACCGAGAGCATTGCCAAGGTCCATGTCCACGATTACACGCGCCTTGGCGAAATCGTCGAAGGACCCTATTGCGAGACTGAAGGCAAGCGTTGGATGTACTGCAGCTACGAGGGGTGCAACGAAAGAGTGTTGAAGCCTGTGCCCGCTATCGGCTACCATGATTGGGACACCGAGCACACCGAATGCCTGAAAAAGGCTACCTGCACCGAAAAGGGCACCATGCTGATGCACTGTAAGCGCGATGCTTCCCATACCATGACCTACGACTACGGCGGTACTGGTCACGTCTGGGATGAAGGCGTCATCACTACTCCGCCTACTTATGACGAATACGGTGAAAAGACTCTGAATTGCAAGAACTGCGATGCGACCAAGACTGAAAAGGTCCTGCCCACCAAGTACACCTTCACCGTTACCGTTGTTCAGCCGACTTGCACCGAGGACGGCTACACGATGCACAAGTGCAATGAGGACGACAGCTTCTCTTACAAGGACAACATTGTACACGCCACCGGTCATCGTGCCGCGAAGCGTGTTATCGAGCCCACTTGTAAGGAAGAGGGTCGCACCGAAATATACTGCATCGTCTGCGGTGAAGTGAGCAGCACTTTCGATGTCACGCCCAAAAAAGACCATACTTGGGATGACGGTGTCGTAACTACTAAGCCCACGGCTGAAAAAGAGGGCGTCAAAACCTATACCTGCAAGGTTTGCAATGAAACGAAGACGGAGACCATCCCGCGCCTGAACAGCAGCGGCAAGTAAGTTGTAAGCTTACAAAAAGCACAAGAAACACAAAGAGGAGCGTCTGCTTTGGCGGACGCTCCTCTTGCTGTGTCGGAATACCGGATTGGTTGGTATCATTCTTCGGTTTTCTTTTTGAGCCACTGTCTGCGCACGAACGGCATAACATAGGTCTCATCCTCATGCAACTCGAAGCCGTAGCTTTCTGCAATTTTCAGAGACCGTTCGCTCGCTTTTTGTCCGGCAGCATGTCCACGAGGTATTCGTTCAGAACGGTGGCTAAAGAGAGCACGTTATTGGTATACAGTTGGCACTCCCGACTCAGGGCTGGTGTAATAGCCATGTATACTCCTTAAAATGTTAGGTGCTCTAAGCAAAGCTGTGCTACGGGCAGAATTTTATGCGCTGTATCGTTGCGCAGGTATTTAGGATTAAGGTACCTGAGCCCGAACCGGACCCGGTCAAGCGCATCGGCATCTTTGAGAATCGTATACAGCAGCCAGATGCGGTCAATGTTCGGCAGAGAAAGGGCCTCCAAATCTCTGCGAGCGACAGCATCATCGAGGCAATGATACTCGATGAGAAATCCAGTACCGGGATTTTCGGGTTTGCGGTCAGCAGCATAAATATCGCGGGATGCCTTGCCATGGCTATCGTCAACGTAATCGTTCGTACGGCCGATGTCGTGGTAAATGACAGCATCCATCAGCATCTGCGTTTCTTCTTCGGAAAGCATAATGCCATCCATCTCAACGAGAAGCAGCGCGTTGGATAGTACACGCAGCGTGTGTAGGGCATCGTGCCCGGACTCATTTGCATCGAGTTTGCCATGAACTGCATACAGATGCCGAATCTCTTCGCGGCCGGCTTGGTACAGGGGCATGATTTCGAGAATTTCTTCTTCAACAGATTCTAAGCCATACAGAGTATCGACTTTTACAGATTTCACGGCAGACGGCAAAATGACAACTTCAGCCTCATTTCTTTCGGGGAAGAACTCAATGATATCATCCTTCGATACCTCTGCCGATACGATAGTGCTGTCTTCAGCGCTCGGCAACCTGCAGGCAAAGAAACAAGCTGCTTTGTAGCTGACCGTCCACGAGAAAGACTGCGTATACGGCGTTGATTTGCTGCCCTCTCCGCGATAAACGGTAATTGTATCCGGGAACTTCCGAAGCTTTTCAGCAGTTTTCTTCTTCTGCTCCTCAGATTTACCGGACAGGACTTTGCGTATATCGGCTTCGTTTAGATTCTTGAACCCATAATCGGTCAATTTGTAATAATCCATAAAGAGGTCGTACAGTTCCGTTGAGGGCTCTGCGTTCTTGATATACTGCGAGAGCACCGAAACCCTGAAACTGTCTTCGAGAGAAAAGAGATACGACCGAATCCGCTTGACATTCCCCTCAGAAATTGCTTTTGCTATCGAGAGAATCCGATTTTGAAATGCTTCATCCGATTCGTTTGCAACAGATAGGCGCTTGTCGCCGTAAATCTGAAGATTCAAAACAATCGGGATGGTAGGATTTTGAGGCTCGCAATAATAGAGCGAGGACAGGATGTTGTAGGAGGCATAAATGTTCTCAATGGGAAGAAGCGGGTATTTCTCCTGAAATTCCCCGGCAGTCATGCCAACGGTATAGCCCTTCTTCTTGAATTTGGCGAAATCCTTTTTGGTTTTCACTTCCGATAACGGTAGCAGATTATTGAGGTTTGCCCGGTTGGTATTAACGAGAATGTCTCCGATAGTCATGAGTTTGGCGCAGGAAACCCGCGACTTTAGTCGTGGGAGGAATGCGCCCTTAGCTCCTTTCCGTGATATAATTTGTCGCTGCTTCCAGCAACATTTAAAGCACGGACTTGCCGGAGCAAGCCCGCGACTTTAGTCGTGGGTTATTGACGTGTGTATCTCCGCTCTGGACGAATTTATTTGCTTTAATTATACCACATTGCGGGTGCTTTTCCATACAGGAAAGGCAAAGGGCAAACTGCAAATGAGTTGAGGGATTTGGTGCATCTCATTCCCAAAAAGTTGGAAATACGGACACTTTTAGGAATTGAGTTACAGAAAGTACGGACAAAAACTGCATCTCCTCCGAAAATTGCGTAGCTGCCGGAACTCAGGGGCGCGGGGGAAGGTCGAAGCGTAGCTGCTGATGCGTAGCCGCGTACAAAATGAGCCTGATTTTGAGAAAAACCTTGCAAAAAAGTGCGATTTGTGGTATAATACATTATAGAAGGCAGGAGGTATAGACTCGACGGTGTCATCGATGATGACCTTGTAAGCCGGTGCGGAGTAAACACCAAAACCTTCGACCCGTCAATGACGGTTGCGGCACTTGAATGTGCTGCGCTGCAGAGATGCAGCTTCCTTCTTTCTATCAAAGTGAGAACCCCTTGTACCGGTCATTCGGTGCGAGGGGATTTCTTTTTGCTTTTTTTGCTTGCGTGTTTGTGCGAATTGCATAGAATAAGAATTGTACAAGCGGAAATGGGTCTGGCGGGTTCTCGAACCTCTTTCTCTTTCCCGCCGAACAGAAAACCTTCCTTTCTAAGTGCGATTTTTTGCATATGCCATCATGTCTGCCCGCTTGTACATCCTAACCTGCCGGTCACCGCCTTTGGCTGGCAGTTTTTATACCGTGGCTGCGTGTTCGTGGTCACGGTTTTTCTTTTGGGTATTTTGCAAGCTTTGCCGCTCTTTGGGACGACACTCCCCACATGACATGCGGCGAGTTGCGGGGGACTGCACCCCGGGTAATAGCGTTCAGAACGAAAACGGCACTGAAATCGGAGAAGCACACTATGGGAATGTGGACTCGTAGCTACTTTGTAAGTACCGCTGGCGATGTGTCCAATGCTACAATTCAACGCTATGTTGAAGAACAAAAAACGAGAGGAGGGTAATCATGGCATTCGGGAGCAAGAACAGCACACCGTCGTTTGTATTAACACTGCCGATGGCTATCGGTCTTAACGAACAAGACTATCTGAATAAAGAATTTAAGAAATGCGGCATTATCTATAATCAGCTTGTAAGTGTTACCACAAAGATGTGGCATCAATTGCGTAAGACGCGCAAATATCGTGAGTTGATGGCGGCTATCACTAAAGCTACTCCCGATGGCGATGAGCAGAAGGCGCTTTTTAAGCAGCGAGAGAAGATGCTCAAAGAATACCGCTTTTCTGAAGGCGACTTCGACGCTATAGTTGTGCCCTATGCCAAGCACTATGCTATACATTCTCACGTGGCACAGGCAGTTGCTACCGCCGTTTGGGCAGCGTGGTCATCCTTCTTCTTTGACAACGGAAAAGAAGTCCACTATAAAAAGCTGGAATATGTATTCTCGATATCCGGAAAGAATAATACTACTGGAATAATGCTTCGCCCGGCAAACTGTACAACAAGTGTCATTAACTCTGCCAAGAAGAAGATTAAAACCTCCATCGAAGAAAAATACTTCGCTGCGTACAGAAAGCCGGATGCTAAAGAAGACGAAGAAGTAGTTCTCCCCGATGAAGTAAAAACTCAAATGGAGAAAGAGATTGCTTCCGCTACAGCGAAAGTCAAAACTTCCATTGGGAAGGGTGAATTACGCATTGTTTATGGGGATTACGCATTCCCGGTGACATTGCGAAATCCTAATACTCAAACGGGAAGGTATCAGCAGGAAGCACTCAAATGCGGCGTTAAATACTGCCGCATAATTCGTAAATGGGTCGGCACCAAATGGAAGTATTATGCCCAAATTGTTCTTGAAGGCTATCCTCCCATCAAGTGTGACAATAACGGTGTTAACGGTGTTGCAAAACATCCTGTTAAGCAGGGTCGTGTTGGTATAGATATCGGCACACAAACCATCGCCTTTAGCGGCAAGGATGTTTGCGACCTTCGCGTACTTGCTCCGTCTGCAAGAGCGCAGGCAAAAAGTCTCGTGAATGAAATTGCTGTTACGCTTCGCGCAATGGAACGTTCGCGCCGCGCTACAAATCCGAAGTATTATAATCCGGATGGCACAATCAAAAGGTTGAAGCGGCAGCATGGGCAGAAACAAAAGCGCAAGTGGAAGTGTAGCAAAAGGTATTATCGTTTGCGTGCGAAGCTCCGTAACTTGTACCGTAAGTTAGCTGACATCCGCAAAATGGAGCATAACATTCTCGCCAATGAATTGCTGACATACGGTAATGAGTTTGTAGTTGAAGATATGAACTACAAAGCTTTGCAAAAGCGCAGTAAGGAAACAAAAATCAACCCAAAAACCGGTAGAGCACATACCAAAAAGCGATTTGGTAAATCGTTAAGTCGTTGCGCACCTGCAATGTTTATCTCCATTCTGGGGAAAAAGGCAAGCCGTTATGGAGGCAGCGTTATCAAGGTCAGCACCTTTGAAACAAAAGCCTCGCAATTTGACCATACAGACGAAAGCTATACCAAGAAGAAACTATCCGAGCGAATGGCTCGCCTCCGCAGCGGCGATATAGTTCAGCGTGACTTATATTCCGCCTTCCTGCTTGAACATATAGACACCGAATCCTTGCAATATAATATGGAAACCCTTAATTCAGCTTTTCCTGCATTTTTAGAAATGCACGAAAATA